>Ga0101942_100072_pt1 | contig 70406 bp, 76 predicted proteins | sample DewCreD2012metaG_4_FD_75243 | JGI IMG/M metagenome (GOLD analysis project Ga0101942, IMG submission 75243) | Hot spring sediment bacterial and archeal communities from British Columbia, Canada, to study Microbial Dark Matter (Phase II) - Dewar... ...
TTGAGCTTGGGTTTCCATCGGTGGCTATCCACACGTTGCCAAGTTTGTCTATCACAAAGTTGTCCGGTGCTGATATGGCTGGCACCTGAGAGCTTGCAAACTGTCCGTAGATGATGAGCCTGTTGTCTATTATTGGAGAGCTTGGATCTCCACACAGCACTGGTATTTGCCATCTAAAGGTTGTGGAAGTTGGATTTTGATTGTCTTCCATTATCTCAAGTATATGACCCATATAGTTGGGGGATCTTGGGTTTGATGCATCCGCTTGTGTTCTTCCATCGTTATTGGTAAGAGCCACCCACACACTTTTTGTCATCGGATTCCATTCCATATCTTCTGGTCTGTCCATCTTAGTTGCCCCCAAAGCGTCCGCTGCTCCCCTTGTATTTATAAAGCATAAAACTGGGTCATTTTGAAATTCCTGTGGAAGGGCTGGGGTTGGTGTGATCTGATATGTGCCATCGGGATTCTTCTCACACCTGGCTATTAGCATCCATTGGCCTGTAAGATTATCGTTAAACTTTGCTACATAAAGCTCTCCCTCGTCCAAAAGGCCCCAGTTGGCATCTCTGTTGTTTGGGTTGTATGTGCCTTTGGTGATAAACTTATACACATACTGGAACTTCTCATCATCTCCCATATAGACCACTACCCTACCATTTGGCGCCACCACGCATGTGGCCCCTTCATGCTTAAACCTTCCGAGGGCCGTCCTCTTTACGGGTTTTTTGCTTGGGTCCATTGGGTCTATCTCCACCACCCACCCGAACCTAAAGGCTTCGTTAGGCTCTTGGTTTATGTTGAACCTGCTGTCTATGTTATGAAAGCCGTAATACTTGCTATAGCCACTTGGCACACCATACTTTTGGTGTATGGCCTTAACTGTAGGGTCCTGCACCTGGTTTATATCTCCATAAAAGTATGAGTTAAAGTTTTCTTCACAGGTTAGCATGGTGCCCCAAGGCGTTTTCCCTCCTGCGCAGTTGTTGAGAGTGCCAAGTACTTTTGTGCCAGTTGGTTCTTGAGAAGTCTTCATCAAACTGTGCCCCCTTGCAGGACCGGATATGTCTATCTCCGTTGAGCCTGTTATCCTTCTATTGTATGATGAGCCTTTCACATACTCCCAAGAGCCATCGGGCCTTCTTCTTACCTCCACTATGGAAACGCCGTGGGCCTCAAGCATAAACCTTGACTCATTTGCCGTAGGCCTTCCAGAGTTTGGATTGCCTTGAGCATCTAAAAAGTTGCTAAACATGAGCTCTGGGTTTGCGTATTCGTGGTTTATGGCAAGGAGGATTTTCCCGTTGGGAGTTTTGAAAAAGCCCAAAAAGTCGCAGTTATAACCAAAGCAATTCTTTTGACGTTCTATATCTTGGTCCGTGGGACCATTTTGGTAGATGCTGTCCCAATTTAGGTTTGGACCACTATCCAGCGCATCTCCCCACCTTATTACCACGTTGTGCTTGTAGCCTTCTGGCACAGTTATCTTGTCCTCTGTGTTTGGATAGATGGTTTTAAAGCTCAAGGGTGGTTGGGTTGCCTCCGCCAAGGAGCCACCACCCCCACCACAGGCTACAAGAGCAAGGCCCGCACTACCAAAGATGGCAGACTTTAATACCTCTCTCCTACTCAAGGCTCTTTTCAATACGTCCCCAAAATACTCACCCATGGCTTTGCCTCCTTAAGGTTTTGGACTAAGTTTATGGGCTTTTTGTTAAGAAATCTTTAAGGTTTGGTTAAGTTTCGGTTAAGGTTTATTTCCTGTTCTTTTCTTAGTCTTTTGCCATAGTTTCTTTGTCTCATTTATTTTTTGCAAAAGGATTAATCTATTACCTCGGCACTTCCTTAAGAAAACCTCCTATGGGAAAAAAGGTCTATAAAGTATGGCCTTTCACCTTTCAAATACTCCAAGGCTATCCTTGCAGTTATCGGCGCATGCAAAATGCCATTTCTGTAGTGTCCAGTAGCCACCATATAGTTTTGTCCCACTTCAAAGATGGGCTTTTCGTCTGGTGTGGCTGGCCTGTAGCCGTAGAGCATGCCAAAGACCTTAGCCTTTGAAAGGGATGGACAGACCCTTATGGCACCTTCCGAAAGTCTCTTTATACCCTCAAGGGTATTACCCGATAAAAAGCCCACATCCTCGGAGGTGGCACCAACATAAAGATAGCTATCCCTTGGTATAAGGTAGGAGATGGAAGAGTAATGCACCCTTGGAAGCCTTTCTCCCTTAAGCTTTAAAGCTTGGCCCTTTATAGGATATACGGGAAGGTCAAAAAGCTCTCCAGTCCAGGCCCCAAGGGCAAAAAGATAAAAATCTGCCGTATAATTCCCTTTTAGACCCTTTAAAAGGGTTATCTCATCCTTACTCTTTTCCACTTTTACAATCTCATCAATTCTAATCTCCACACCAAGCCTATTCATGGCAAAAAGGAGGCCATCCATAAGCATCTCTGCATCCACCCAGCCCTCCTCCACATAATTAATAAGGCAAAGAACCTCTTCCGAAAGCCAATCTCCCTTTTCCAACACTTCCAACTCATATCCCATATCCTTATACCTTTTGGCTATCTCCAAAAGCTCCTCCTCTTCCTTTAAGACTACCCTGTATATACCACCTTCCCAAAAGTCAACCCTTTGGCCAGAAACCTCCTTTACAAACCTTATAAACTCTGGATATTGTTTTAGGCTTTTGTAAGAAAAATCAAAAAGCTCCCCTTCCAAGCCCTCGGAAAAGGGTGCCAGCATGCCACCAGCCACCCAAGAGGTGGCCTCCTCTGGGTTTCTGGTGATAACCTGTACATGATGCCCCTCATGGGCAAGGTACATAGCACAGCTTAGCCCTATAACACCACTACCCACTACAATGATTTTCCTCATGGTATATAATTTAATTTTGTTATGGGCGAATTTAAGAGAGAACTTGATACAGATTATATTTATTTTGCGGAGGTGGAGCTTTTATTTAACTACGGCGTGGGATATCCAGACCTCATAATCAAGCTAAGGGAAAAAGTGCATCAAGAGGGCCTTGAGGATAGCATTTATGTTAGAAAGGCGGATAAGAAGCTCTTTCAAAATGTGCATAGGTTCCTTGAACTTCTTGAAAACTCTGACGAGCCTATGGAGGATGATGATAGCCAACCTATAGAAAAGTGGTGGTGGCACCTTCACAAGGTAGCAAAGGGCAAATACCCAAGCCTTACGCTTAAAGAGTATCTTAGAGATATTTACAGAAGGCGTAGGAAATACTGGAAATCTAAGGAAAGGCACATGCCTCCTACGGAGGCTTATACGGATAGTATTTATATGCATATAAAGACTAATGGATGAACTAAAGGAATTAAGGCTTAAGATAGACGAAATAGACCAGCAGATACTCCATCTTTTGAATGAAAGGGCAAAGCTTGCAAAGAGGGTAGGTGAGGTAAAAAAGAAGCTTGGCCTTGAAGTGCATGCCCCAGAAAGGGAAAAGGAAATAATAAACCGAATGATAAAGCTAAACAAAGAAGTATATGGAGAGGAATTTCCTACAGAAGCCATACTTCACATATACAGAGAGATAATCTCGGCCTGTCTTTCTTTGGAAAAGGAACTAAGGATCGCCTACCTTGGCCCAAAGGCCACATTTACCCACCAAGCAGCCCTTGAATACTTTGGCTTTTCGGCCCACTATGTGCCTGTAAGCACCATAGGTGATGTTTTTAGGGAGGTGGAGCTTGGCAGGGTGGATTATGGAGTGGTGCCTGTGGAAAACACCACAGAAGGGGTAGTCAATTATACCTTGGATATGTTTTTAGAGTCTGACCTCAAGATTGTGGGTGAGATAGTCATACCAGTCAAACTAAACCTTCTTTCTACCAGCAACACATTAAGCAATATAAAAACCATATACTCCCATAGGCATGCCTTGGCCCAATGTAAGGAGTGGATAAGGAAAAACCTACCTACTGTGAGCCTTATTGAGACAGAAAGCACGGCAAAGGCTTGCGAGCTGGTTATAGAGATGGAAGATGCGGGCGCCATAGCCAGTGAAGTGGCAGCCTATACCTACCACCTTAACATCTTGGCGGAGAATATTCAAGACAATCCCAACAACTACACAAGGTTTATAGTTATTGGCAAAAGGGCTATGAAGCCCACGGGCAACGACAAAACAAGCCTTATATTTGCAGTAAAGGATGAAGCTGGAGCCCTCTTTAGGGCCTTGGAGTGTTTTTATAAGTATGGGGTGAATCTAACTAAGATAGTATCCAGACCCTCAAAGAAAAGGGTATGGGACTATGTGTTCTTTGTGGACCTTGAAGGGCATGTGGAAGAGGAAAGGGTAAAAAAGGCTCTTGACTTGCTTCAGGAGAGGGCGCAGATGGTAAAGGTTTTGGGGTCCTATCCAAAGGCCTTTTTACAGGAGGGCTAACTCTTTAAGCATTCTTCTTTTGTGGGCTGTGCCAGTGGAAGCCTCTATGGTGATATGGGGAAGTTCCAAGCCCACTGCTCTTCCTTGAGATATAAACTTAACAATTAGGTAGGTAAGCTTTGAAATACGTTCTTCCAAGCTTCCATCCACGCTGTCCAAAGATAGTATGATAGGCGGAGAAGCTTCTTCTACCATTTCCTTTACATAAATGTCTCCCGTTTTTGCAGAGATCTTCCAGTGTATAAGTTTTATTGGCTCGTTTGTGTATTCTCTTATACCCTCAAGCTCTTCATAACCTTTTATCCTACTGTGGCGAGGAGTAATGCCCTCCTTCTTGCCTACGGAGTTCAAAGCACTTTCGCTGGCCTTCAAAGGCTTAGGGAAGACTACCAGGTTCAACGGTACACTTAAACTATAAAACCTTTCAAAAAGGCCCACAGGAAAGGAAGAGGAAATTTCCACCTCCAGGTTTTCGTATAAGCCCCTTTTTTCAAAGTATATGTGTATGATGCCTTCACTCTCTTCCTTTATAAAGGGAAATAGACAATAGCCTTTACCGCTTTTTACCTCTATTAGAAAGGAAGGTAGCCTTTTTTGGTTTTTCACTACCACTCTAAAAGGTGTTTCCAAGCCAGCATATACTTCTTCCGGTGGCAAAAGCAAAACCTCAAGGCCCTTAAGGTTATAAAGGGAAAGCATACCGGAAAGTAGCATAAAAGAAAGCATGTAGGAGACCACAAGATAAAGTAGGTTATTTGCAGTATTGACCGCTGCAACGCCCAAAAAGATGGTTATCCCTATGAATATTACCCCTGCCCTATTAACCCTTACCTTCACTGAAGAACACTCTAAAAAGCTCTGTGGGAATAGGTATAAGCACCGTGTTGCCGGGCTTGTTGGCTACGCTCTGTATAGTTTCAAGATATCTCAACTGTATAGCTATGGGCTGTGTGGCAAGTATCTGCGCCGCTTCCGCAAGCTTTTGGGCCGCTTGGTATTCTGCCTCCGCCGCTATTATCTTGGCCCTTCTTTCCCTTTCTGCCTCCGCCTGTTTTGCCATGGCCCTTCTTAGCTCCTCTGGTAGGTCAATTCTCTTTAGCTCAACGGCCACCACCTTAATACCCCATGGGTCTGTCTGCCTGTCTATAATCTCTTGCAGTTGTAAGTTTAGCTTTTCCCTTTCTGATAGAAGCTCATCAAGCTCCACAGCACCGCAAACGCTCCTTAAGGTTGTTTGAGCTATCTGAGAAGTGGCATAAAGGTAGTTCTCCACAGCCACAATGGACTTTACAGGATCTATAACCCTAAAGTAAACTACTGCATCCACGCTTACAGAAACGTTGTCCCTGGTTATTATGTCTTGTGTTGGCACATCAAGGGTTACAGTCCTTAGGTCCACCTTTACCATCTTATCTATTATTGGTATGAGTATAAAGAGACCTGGTCCCTTGGCTCCAATTACCCTACCAAGCCTGAAGATAACAGCCCTTTGGTATTCTGGCACTATTTTTACAGAAACAGCCACAAATATAACAACGGCAATGGCTATCACTATAAAGGGCGAAAAGCTCATGGCTACACCTCCTATTAACCTTATTATGTCCCCTCCCGCTATGCTGGCGAGAACCACCACCAAAAAGAGCAGAAAAGGTAAAAAGTCCAAAATGGGTTTCATATCTTAGATTATAAATCTATGCCCTACTTTCCAGTTTTTGTAGATTTAAAGGATAAAGAGGTTGTGGTAGTTGGCGGTGGAAAGGTGGCAGAGAGAAAGATAGAAAAGCTCCTTATTTTTGAGCCAAGGATAAGGGTAATATCTCCAAAAATAACAAAGGGCATAAGAGACCTACACAACCAGGGAAAGATAGAGCTTACCCTTAGAAAGGTTAGGCTTGCAGATATAAAAAGGGCCTTCATGGTCATAGTGGCTGTGGATGATATAAAGCTCCAAAAGAGGCTATACCAATACTGCAAGAAAAAAGGCATACTTTGCAACTCAGTAGACAGTATAGATTATTGTTCTTTTATATTTCCTGCACTTGTGGTAAAAGGTGATGTGGTTATAGGCATCTCCACCTCTGGTAAGGTGCCAGCCCTCTCAAGGGCCATAAGGGAATACATAGAAAGATCCTTACCACAAAACATTGAGGATATAAAACAAGGTTTAGAAAATATGAGGAAAAGCCTGCCAAAGGGAAAGGATAGGCAGGAGATAATCACCCATATAGCCTTAAAACTTTTTAACCTAAAAAAGTGACAGTTTTCCCATACCTTAGGAGCAATGCAATTTAGCCCTGTTGTTTATGTTGTTTGCAGGGTTGAAAATCGGTTTAAACTTATATGATATTAAAATCATGAACTGTGTATAAATTGTGAAGGAGGTGTATCATGTTGAAGATAGAAAGTCCTTCAGAACTCAAGAAAAGGTACTATAGCCAACTTCCTCAGGTAATAAAAAGAGATGGCACTGTGCAAGAGTTTGACAGAAGCAGGATTGAAAGGGCTATATCAAAGGCTTTTAAGGCTGTTGGTGAGCCTTTGGATGAAGGCCTTTTAAAGGACCTATGCGATGGTGTTATAGGAAGGATTCTGGAGTTAAAGAAGGATAAGGTTCATGTGGAAGAAATACAGGACATAGTTGAGGAACAGCTTATACTTAATGGCTTTGCCAAAACTGCAAAGGCTTACATACTCTACAGGAAAAAAAGGGAGGAACTAAGGGACATATCAAGGGCCATAGTGGATGCGGAAAAGGTGGTAAACGATTACATATACCAACAGGACTGGCGGGTCCAAGAGAATGCCAATGCTACTTACTCCTTCTCTGGCCTTATGCTTCATACTGCGGGAACAATAATAGCCCATTATACCCTTACCCATGTGTACCCAGAGTACATATCAAAAGCCCATAGAAGCGGTGATATTCATATACACGACCTATCCCATGGCATAGTGGGATATTGTGCAGGATGGTCCATGGAGGACCTTCTTAGAAAGGGCTTTAGGGGTGGAAAGGGCAAAGTTACCGCTGGACCTGCTAAGCATCTTTCTTCCTTGTTTGGTCAAATTGTAAACTTTTTAGGCGTTGCCCAGATGGAGTTTGCTGGGGCGCAGGCTCTTAACTCCGTTGATACATACCTTGCACCCTTTGTAAGGATAGACAGGCTATCCTATGATGAGCTAAAACAGCTCATGCAACAGTTTATATTCTCCTTGAACGTGCCCTCAAGATGGGGTTCTCAGGCACCCTTTATAAACTTCACCTTTGACTGGACTGTGCCAGAAGATATGAAGAGAAGGCCTGTGATAGTGGGTGGTGTGGAGAGGGAAGATATAGGCTATTATGGGGACTTTCAAAAAGAAATGGATATGATAAACAGAGCTTTTATGGAAATCATGATGGAAGGAGATTACAATGGGCGCATCTTTTCTTTCCCCATCCCAACATACAATATAACTAAAGATTTTGACTTTTACTCGCCCAATGCAGAGCTACTTTGGAAAATGACGGCCAAATACGGCATACCTTATTTCCAGAACTTTGTTTCTAGCTCTTTGAAACCAGAGGACATTAGGAGTATGTGTTGTAGATTGCAGTTGGATTTAAGGGAGCTAAGAAGTAGGATGGGTGGTCTATTTGGAAGCGCAGACAAAACTGGCTCCATAGGCGTTGTAACTATAAACATGCCAAGAATAGGATACCTATCAAAGAGTGAAGAAGAATTTTTTGAAAGGCTTGAGTACCTAATGAAGGTTGCAAGGGATAGCTTGGAGATAAAGAGGAAGGTTATAGAGAGAAATCTCAAAAGGGGGCTTATGCCCTACTCAAGAGAATACCTTGAATCCTTCGATACCTTCTTTTCAACCATAGGCCTTGTAGGTATGAACGAGGCATGCTTAAACCTACTTGGTATGTCCATAGCAGAGCCAGAAGGTAAAGCCTTTGCCATAAAGGTTCTCAAGTTTATGAGAGAGAAACTCTCCGAATTCCAAGAGCAAACGGGACATCTTTATAACCTTGAGGCCACGCCAGCAGAAGGAGCTTCTTACAGGCTGGCCAAGATAGATAAGAGTAAGTTTCCAGATATAATCACCGCTGGAGAAAAGGAACCGTACTACACCAACTCCACACACCTACCTGTTAACTATACCGATGATCCCATAGAGGCCTTGGAGCATCAAAAGGACCTACAGGTGCTTTATACAGGTGGAACGGTTATCCACTTTTTCCTGCAAGAGTCTCCAGAGGAGCATGCAGTAGCCAAGTTTGTAAAGTTTGTTTTTGAAAACTATCCAGTGCCCTACATTACCATAACACCCACCTTCTCCGTGTGTGAGGACCACGGCTACATCAAGGGGGAACATTTTACTTGTCCCATATGTGGAAAAGAGACGGAAACATACTCAAGGATAGTGGGCTACTACAGACCAGTACAACGGTGGCATAAAGGAAAGCAGGAAGAGTTTAAGGACAGGCTGGAGTATGTTATAACTTAGCTGAATTAACTGGCTTTCTATGCTTTTCTTCTACCTCTGCCAATTCTGCTACGGTGGTGGTGCTTAGGTATTCCAAAATCTCTTGCCTAAGCTTGGTCCATTTGTCATGCACTGCGCATGGTGAAATTTGCCATTCTTCACACCTTCCAGGCCTGAGAGCGCAGTAGTCCAGCTTGTAATCCTCATCTAGATACTTTATAACGTCCAATATGGTGATCTTATCTGGAGGCACCGCAAGGGTAAAGCCCCCAGTGGGTCCCTTGTAGGATTTTAAAACCCTTTCCCTTGCAAGCTTATGGAATATTTTAGAGAGAAAGGGCTTGGGTATCCTTTGGGCTTCCGCAATCTCTTCCACCTTTACCAGCCTGTCCCTATTTACTACTAAATAAGCCAAAGCCAACAGAGCGTATTTAACTGTCTCTGAGTATATCATAATGATATAATTATAATACACATTCGTCAGTTGAAAAGTACTATTGCTTCAACCTGTGTATTAATTTCCCACACAACTTAAGGTTTAAGCTATATTTATATATTTATACCTTTTGGAGGTAAGGATGCAGAGGTTTATGCTAAAGTCTAAGGTGCATAGGGTTAAGATTACTGGTGCAGAGCTTCACTACGAGGGAAGCCTTTCCCTTGACCTTGCTCTTATGGAGGCTGCAAACCTTTTACCTTTTGAAAAGATAGAAGTTTACAATGTAAGCAATGGGGCTCGCTTTTCTACCTATGTAATCCCAGCACCAAAATACTCTGGTGAAGTAAGGTTAAACGGTGCTGCTGCAAGGCTTGGAGCTGTAGGTGACATAATCATAATAGCCTCCTATGGCGTCTTTGAGGAGGAAGAACTAAAGGATTACAGACCCTTTTTGGTTTATGTGGACGAAGACAATCAAATAAGGGAAGTAAAGAGAGAAATGGTTATAGAGGGTGTTGGAAGTACCTATGATTGGTAAGGTTTTTCGCATATTCAGAGAAAAGGGGGGTATTTTAAAGACCCTTGACCTTTGGGATTGGTATGAAGGCTTGGACACTAAGGACCAAAAACGTGTTAAATACTTTTTTTCTTTAAAAAGCATCAAGGATATGAGATTCCCATTTAAAGCCAAGCACTTTGACAGCGGAGAGGTGCAGAACCCAGGCTATACGAAGGCCACTTTCCTTGGCACCCTTGCCCAAACTGCCCTGCTTGATGAAAAGTATGAAGATGCAGAATGGTTATACTTAAGAGCCCTTGACTTTGCCCAATCGCCTTATGAAAAGCACCTCATACTTAACGACCTTCTTATGCTTTCTCAAAAACTAAAAGACTTTGAAAAAATGGAGAAGTATGCTTCTATGGACCTAAGCCTTTTTGATGAATACAAGGAAGATCTAAAGGAAAGGAACGCTGGAAACTTACCACAGATAAACTCCTATGAGATTATGATTTACCTTCTTGAGAAAAAAGGGAAAAGATCAGAAGCCCTTGATCTTCTCGAAAAACTTCATCTTGAAGGTGTTCCTCATCCTTTTTACGAGGAGGTAAAGAAAAGGCTTAAGGGATGAAGTACCATGTTCTTTTGAGGAAAGTGGCAACCCTTCAAAGGAGCAAAAAACTTATACCGAAGGGCACAAGGCTATTGGTGGCCTTTTCTGGTGGTGTGGATTCGGTAGCTTTGTCTCTTGCCCTTATAGAACTAAAAGAGTTTTTGGGTATAAGCAGGTTTGCTCTTGCACACATAAACCATGGCATAAGGGGAGAAGAGTCTCTTAGAGATGAGGCTTTCTGTGTAGAGTTCGCCAGAAGGAAAGGTCTTGAAATATTTGTAAAGAGGCTAAACCTAGATACCAAAATAGGAAATCTGGAGGCAAGAGCTAGAGAGCTACGCTATAAAGCTTTAGAGGAAATAAGGGAAGAAGAGGGCTTTGATCTTATAGCCACAGCCCACCATCTTAACGACCTTGTGGAAACCATACTTATATGGCTTGTAAGAGGCTCGGGCAGAGAGGGCCTTTTGGGTTTTGAAGAGAAGGAGGGGAACATAGTGAGGCCCCTATATCTTGCCAAGAGGGAAGAAATAGAGGATTTTGTAAAGCTAAAAGGTGAAAGTTGGGTTGAGGATTCTACCAATTATAGCCTAAAGATGGCAAGGAACCTTATAAGACACAAGGTTGTTCCGGAACTTAAGAAGATAAATCCAAAGCTTGAGGAAAGCTTTTTAAGACTTAGGGAAATTCTAAAAGAGGAAGAAGAGATTTTAGAAAGCTTGACTCAAGATGCAATAAAGAAGGTATTCAAGGATACAGAGTTAAACAGAAAAGCCTTTCTTAGCCTTCCCAAAGCTATACAGAGACGAGTTATATACAGAGTTTTCAACTTAAGAAACCTTAAAGACATAGACAGGGAAATAAGAAGTATAAAAAACGCAAGGTGAAAAATTACCCTTTCTTTGTATGGGCATCATGTATGGCGCCTGTAGCGACAGGCTCAAACCTTGCTCCCAAAACTACTACGCAGCTATTACGCCAGAGGGTGAATATAGAACACTCTCTTACATAAACAGGTTTATTAAGCATTACATTGACCCTGTATGGATGTCCATTCTTGCTTGATTTAAAACAGAGGCAAACATTACCCATGCAATTTAGAAAGTTAACTGACGAATACCTTAAACTGTTAATATTCTCGCATGGCATACAGACGGGACATAAGAAATATAAAAAGATGATCCTACTTGAAAAGCTATAACACATGATTATTATTAAATTCTTAAGTGTGGAGGTACAAGAATGCAGTGGATGAAAAGCCTTTTTGTATGGGTTATACTCTTAGGTTTTATGGTTTTGGCCTTTAACCTTTTTGAAGGTAATAGAGAACATGCTGTTGTACGAACTCCTATAAATACTGTTATAGAACTGGCAGATCAGGGTAAGCTAAAGGAAGTAAAAGTAAAGGATAATATATTGACCGGCATCACTACAGAAGGCCAAAGGATAGAAACGGGCATACCCCCTGGCTCTGACCTTGTTAACAAGCTTATAGAAAAGGGTGTAAAGGTAGAGGTGGTGGTTCAAGAGAGCGGTTGGCTTATGCCTTTCCTTGTCTCTTGGCTTCCCATATTGCTCTTTATAGGTATTTGGATATACATGATGAGGCAGGTAAGCGGTGGTGGAAACCCCACATCAAGGGCCTTTAGCTTTGGCAAAAGCAGAGCAAAGGTTTATATAGACGAGAAGCCAAAGGTAACTCTTCAAAACGTGGCGGGCATGGAAGAAGTAAAGGAGGAGGTAAAGGAAATAATTGAGTATCTAAAGGATCCTGTAAAGTTCCAAAGGCTTGGCGGAAGACCTCCAAAGGGTGTGCTCTTTTATGGCGAGCCTGGTGTGGGTAAAACACTCCTTGCAAAAGCCATAGCTGGAGAGGCTCATGTGCCCTTTATATCCGTTTCCGGTTCTGACTTTGTGGAGATGTTTGTGGGTGTGGGTGCTGCACGTGTAAGGGACCTTTTTGATACTGCTAAAAAACATGCTCCTTGCATCATTTTTATAGACGAAATAGATGCAGTAGGCCGTTCAAGGGGTGCCCTAAACCTTGGCGGTGGGCATGATGAGAGGGAGCAGACCCTTAACCAGCTTTTGGTGGAAATGGACGGCTTTGATACTTCTGAAGGTATCATAGTTATAGCTGCCACAAACAGGCCAGACATACTTGACCCAGCCCTATTGAGGCCTGGCAGGTTTGACAGGCAGATATTCATTCCAAGGCCTGATGTAAAAGGAAGGTATGAAATACTTAAGGTACACGCAAAGGACAAAAAGCTGGCACCAGATGTGGACCTTGAGATAGTGGCAAGGGCTACACCGGGCTTTACTGGTGCAGACCTTGAAAATGTTATGAACGAAGCGGCACTCCTTGCAGCCAGAAGGGGCAAGGAAGCCATAGAGATGCAAGATATAGAAGATGCCATAGACAGGATTACCATGGGCCTTGAAAGGAAAGGAATGGTCATATCTCCCAAGGAAAAGGAAAAGATAGCCTACCATGAGATGGGGCATGCCATAATGAGCCTAATGGTGCCTGGTTCTGATGCCCTTCACAAGGTCTCCATAATACCAAGGGGTATGGCTCTTGGCGTGACACAGCAGATGCCCATAGATGATAAGCACATGTATGATAAGCAAGACCTTTATGGAAAGATATTGAGCCTTATGGGTGGACGTGTGGCGGAGGAGGTCTTTTATGGTAAGGAAGGTATTACCACAGGGGCGGAAAACGACCTTCAAAGGGCTACAGAGTTGGCCTATAGGATGGTTTCCATGTGGGGCATGAGTGAAAGGGTGGGACCTTTGGCAGTAAGAAGGACCATAAATCCCTTCCTTGGTGGCATGACCACCTCCGTGGATATAAGCGAGGATCTAAGAAGGGAGATAGATGAAGAGGTCAGGAATATACTTACAAAGGCTTATGAGGATGCAAAGAGCATAGTTTTGGAGCACAAGGAAGCCATACAGGCGGTAGTCAAAAGGCTCTTAGAAAAGGAGACCATGTCCTGCGAGGAGGTGGTTGAGATACTAAAACTTTATGGTGTTGAGATAAAGAACGAATGCAAGAAGGATGAGTTTAAGGTAGAAGAGAAAAAAGAAGAAGTTAAGGAGGTTAGATGATGGGCATGACCATCACGGAAAAAATACTAGCGGACCATGCGGGCAAAAAGGAGGTCCATCCTGGAGAGCTAATTACTGTTAAGGTGGACCTTGTTATGGCCAACGATGTAACTGCACCACTGGCCATAAAAACCTTGGAGAAGTATGGAATAAACAAAGTTTTTGACCCAGAGAAGATAGCCCTTGTGCTTTCCCACTTTGTGCCAGCCAAGGATATAAAGTCGGCGGAGCAGGCAAAGATAGTAAGGGAGTTTGCAAGAAAGCACAACATAAAGTGGTTTTTCCAAGAGGGTGAAGGCATAGAGCATACCATATTGCCAGAGCAAGGTATTGTGGTGCCGGGAGACCTGGTGGTGGGTGCAGACTCTCACACCTGTACCTATGGTGGTATAGGAGCCTTTGCCACAGGTATGGGTTCTACCGATATAGCCTACGCTATGGCAACGGGAGAGACATGGCTACGTGTCCCACCCACCATGAAGTTTATCTTCTACGGAAAATTACAGCCATGGGTATCTGGTAAAGATCTTATTCTTCATACCATTGGTCATATTGGTGTGGATGGTGCTCTTTATAAGGCTATGGAGTTTGACGGCGAAGCCATAAGGAGCCTTTCTGTGGAGCAGAGGCTAACCATAGCCAACATGGCCATAGAGGCCGGTGGAAAAAGCGGGATAATAGCGCCAGACGAAAAGACTATAGAGTATGTCTCCCAAAGGGCCAAAAAGCCTTGGAAGGTATATGAGAGCGACCCAGATGCCAACTATGAGGTGGTCTATGAGTGGGATGCAAGCAAGATAGAGCCCCTTGTGGCATGGCCATATCTTCCTTCCAACGTGCATCCCGTTTCTGAATCCACCCATATTACAATAGACCAAGCCTTCATAGGCTCTTGCACCAATGGAAGGATAGAGGACCTTAGGATAGCGGCCAAGATACTAAAGGGCAAGAAGGTTCACCCTTATGTAAGATGCATAGTCATACCAGCCTCTAAGCAGGTTTACATGCAGGCTCTAAAAGAAGGTCTTATAGACATATTCCTTGAGGCGGGCTGTTCTGTTTCTGTTTCTACCTGTGGTCCATGCCTTGGTGGTCATATGGGCATATTGGCGGAGGGTGAAAGGTGCATATCCACCTCCAATAGAAACTTCCCCGGTAGGATGGGTCATCCAAAGAGCGAAGCTTACTTGGCAAACCCTGCCGTGGTGGCAGCCAGCGCAGTGCTTGGTAGGATAGCACATCCGGAGGAGGTAGTTAAGAAAGAAGAGCTTGAAGAGGTTCTTGCTTGAGGCGGACCTCCATAAAATAGCCTATTGGCTAAGGCTTTTGGGCCAGGATGCCCTGCTTTTGGAGGGTGCCATAAATAAAAAGGATCTTCTTAAGCATCCTGGCAGGGTTTTTATTACCACATCAAGGAAGATGGAAGAACATCTAAAGGCTTGGGGAGTGGAGTATTTTTTGCTTCCAAAGGATGATTGGAAGGTGCAGTTGTGTCTTATTTTGAAATTTTTTGACATAAAAGGAGAACTAAAGCTAAACAGATGTTATTATTGCAATTCCCCACTTATGCCTGTGAGTAAAGAAGAGATAAAAGACAAAATACCGCCCATGGTTTATAAGTATGGCAGAGACTTTACCCTATGCCAAAGCTGTGGGAAAATTTATTGGAAAGGTTCACACCATTCACGGCTCAAGAGGATTTTAAAAGAGGTATTATCTTCTTGTTAAAAATACGCCGGGTGAGGAGTTAGTTAGGACTGGGCTTGCCAATGCCCTTCCACCCTGCTAAAAATAAATGAGACAGTTAAAGGTAGGGGCACGCTGATGCGTGCCTATAAAAAGGAATTTCTAACCCGACGTAATTATCTTTTTGTTAAAAATCTCTCCGCCTTTTCTGCCACCTCATAAGAAGCCCTTATGCAGTCCGCCACAGAAACACCATAAAGGTAGTTGCCCGTCAAAAATAGCCCTGGGTTTTCCCCTTCCAATGTCTTGGCAAGGTCAAGGTATTTGCCATAGCCAAGCGTATACTGTGGTATGGCTCTTTTCCACCTTGTCAGGTTCAAAAATTGGACCTTGTCTATTCTTAAGATTTCCTTTAGTTCTCTTTCCACAAGAGAGTATATAAGTTCATCTTCATATTCAACCACCTCTGGGTCTGTAGCACCACCCAGGTATATGGTAAGAAGCTCCTTGCCCTCTGGAGACCTACCAGCGAATATCTGAGAAGAAAAGAGAACTCCAAGCATCCTTTTGCCTTCCACCCTTGGCACCAAAAAGCCAAAGCCCTCTGGAATAGACCCTTTTTCCACGCTTGCATACACCACCACAACAGGTGCGTAGTATATCTGGTCAAACTCTTGGGAGGCGCTCCAAGAGATGTCTCTAAGAAGGTAGCCTGCGGAGGTGGCTGGTGCGGATATAACCACCGCCTTGGACTCATACTTACCCTTTTTGGCGTCTATTATAAACCTGTCATCCTTCCTTCTAATTTTGAGGACCACATTTTCTGTATCCACAGAAAGCTCTGAAGAAAGCCTTTCAATTAAGGTATGGTTTCCCCCCTGAAAGGATATGAGCCTACCAGCGGGCCCCAAAGCCTTTAGCTTTATAGCTCCCTTTATAAGGCTTCCAAAGTTCCTTTCAAGCTCATAGACCCTTCTTACTGCATACTTAACAGAAAGCTTTTCCGTATCTCCTGCATAAACGCCGGATATAAAGGGTGCCACTATGTAATCATGGAACTCCTTTCCAAGCCTTCTTATTACAAACTCTGCAATGCTCTCCTCTGGCTTTATGGAAGGTGCTACAAAGGGTTCTTTCAGAACCCTTATCTTTCCAGAAAGGGAAAGAAGGGGAGACTTTAGAAAGCTCAAGGGAGATAAGGGCAGGGGTATAAGCCTTCCCTTTTTGTAAATATACCTTATCTTGGCTCTTTCGCTGGCGTATTCGGGTTCTATTCCTGCGCCAGAAAGAAACTCTTCCACCCTTTTGTCTGCCAAGATTGTCTGTGGGCCAAGCTCTAAGATAAAGCCGTCCTTCTTTACGGTTTGGATGTTTCCACCGGGAAGGTCTTCCTTCTCAAAGACCTTTACCTCAAAGCCTTTTTTTGACAGATGCCATGCTACAGATAGCCCGGATATGCCCGAGCCTATTACCGCTATATCTATCATGTTTTAAATGGAACACCCTTTAGTGGAGAGGATGGGACCGCATAGGTCCTTTTTGGCATTCTGCCCGCAAGGTAGGATAGCCTTCCCGCTATGACCGCATACTTCATGGCCACAGCCATTCTTATAGGGTCCTTTGCCTCCGCAAGTGCCGTGTTGGTAAGTATGGCGTCTATGCCAAGCTCCATGACGGGAGGAATGTCGGCAGCACTGCCTATGCCAGCATCCACTATAACGGGTACAGAAACGGCTTCCTTTATGAAGATTAGATTATAAGGGTTTTGCATGCCAAGACCTGAGCCTATGGGCGCCGCAAGAGGCATAACAGCAGCACAGCCCACATCCTCAAACTTCTTGGCATAAATAGGGTCGTCAAAGATGTAAGGCAATACTACAAAGCCCTCCTTTACCAAGAACTTGGCAGCTTTTAGCGTTTCCTCCATATCGGGCAGAAGGGTCTTTTGGTCTCCTATCACCTCCAGCTTTATCCAGTTTATTCCTGTGGCTTCCCTTGCCAGCATTGCCGTCTTTATGGCTTCCTCTGCCGTATAACAGCCTGCAGTATTTGGAAGTATCTGATACTTATTAGGGTCTATGTAATCAAGCAGGTTCTCCTTGGACCTGTCTGTTATGTTTACTCTACGCACGGCCACCGTTATAATCTCTGCACCAGAGGCCTCAAGGACCTCCTTGTTCTCTTGAAAGCTTTTGAACTTACCAGAGCCTATGATAAGCCTTGAACGAAAACGCCTACCCGCTATCTCCAGGTAGTCCTCCTCAAGTAGCCTCTCATAATCCGTCATCTATCCACCTCCTACAATGTTTACTATCTCAACGCTATCTCCATCCTTAAGTATATACTCCTTATATCTTGACTTTGGCACTATCTCCCCGTTTACGGCCACCGCCAAGCCCACTTCCCTCACCTTTATCTCCAACCTTTCTAGAAGTTCAAATATATTTATGCCTTCTGGCATGTGTGTATCTTTTCCGTTGACCATAAGCCGCATGGGATTTTATAAATATAGCTCTATCTTTTCACATTACAAGGGCAGTATGTATGTTTCTTTAAGAATATTCTGAAAATACACTCTGGGCGAGAAATCAACTAAGTAGTGGTTTGACACCGTCCGCATCTTTGCTAAAGATAAATTAGACAATTAAACGTAGGGCATGCTAATGCGTGCCATCAAAAAACCAAAAATGTAGGAAATTTTAACAAAGGCACAGTATACAGTGCCCCTAAAAAGGATGAGCTTCTTCCACATTACAAGGTTTGTAGGGCAGGTTCTAAACCTGCTCAAAATTATTGGGGGCTCTTGGACACGAGGGCGGGTTTGGAACACGCCACCCGCCTCTACATTATTGTGGACATGCATCAACGTGTCACTATATTTAGAAAATCAATATGCTGATGAAAGCCTATGGACTTTAATTTCTCACCGTAGTGCATTTAAGAATATTCTAAAAATCTAACTTTTAAATCTTAAAACTTCTTATTGAGAATATTTTTCTTCAGAAATCTATTGACAAAAGACATATAAGTGCATATACTTATAAGTGCAACTTATGTTTTTATAAAAAATCCTTATAGGAGGTGTGCTATGAAGGAAGAGGGCTTCTTTCCAAAAGGCGCAGTAGCCTTTTTCTTGCTCATGATGGCTTTCTACGCTTTTGTGTGGCTTTCCACTTATTTGGTTATGGTCTCCAGGGGCCAAACCCAGCCATAAGGAGGTGGTACCATGGATAGGGCAGAAAAAACCGCTTTAACCTTAGCAGTAGCCCTCATGGCTTTCTTTGCAGGGCTTATAGTCTATGCTGCAAAGGCGCTAAACATTGATGTGCCTACTTGTATTACCGACGTAAAACCATTTACAGAGGGCAAAGTGATACAGCACGCTCCCAACAGGTATGAGCTTCACTACCTTGCCAAGATGTGGTACTTTGAGCCTGCAGAGGTGGAAATACCCGCTGGTTCTGTGGTGGATATTTACCTAACAAGTGGTGATGTGATCCACGGCTTTCAAATTGACAACACAAACGTAAACCTCATGGCAGTTCCAGGAACGGTGGCCTATGCAAGGTATAAGTTTGACAAGCCCGGCGTTTATCACATAGTTTGCCATGAGTACTGTGGTATAGGCCATCAGGATATGGCTGCAAAGATAGTAGTTAAATAAGGAGGTTTGCCATGAAGGTGGATAAGACCATAAGAAACATACTTGTGGCGGAGATAGTCTTCCCAATTGTCTTGCTTGTCTTTGGTATCTACCATGGCCTCATGCAGGTATTATATAGGGCTGGTGTGATAAAAGATATGTCTGTGGCGGGCATTGAATATTATCAAGGTCTTACCCTGCACGGTGTTATAAACGCCATAGTATTTACAACCATAATCATAGTGGCCCTTGGAAATATTGTCTTTCTTTACTATCTTAAAAAGCCTTTAAGGCCTGCAGTCCAATGGCTCTCTCTTATCCTTATGTTTGGTGGCACCCTTATGGCAGCCTGGGCCATGTTTACGGGCAAGGCAAACGTGCTTTACACCTTTTATCCTCCCCTTATTGCTCACTGGACCTTCTACCTTGGCGCAGCCCTTTTGATAGTAGGTTCCATAGTCCCCCTCTTCTTTGACTGGCTTCCCAACTATATAGCATGGAAGAGGGAAAACCCCGGCCAAAAGGTGCCACTTGCCGTCTACGGCATGTTCGTAAACCACATTATGTGGGTCATAATGGTAGTGCCCGTTGTTATAGAGGTGCTTTTCCAACTTCTGCCTTTGTCTTTGGGCCTTGTGCAAGAGATTAACCCCTCCTTGGCAAGGACTCTCTTCTGGGCCTTTGGACACCCGGTAGTTTACTTCTGGCTTTTGCCAGCCTACGTGATGCTCTACACGGTGCTTCCTAAAATAGTGACTGGTGAAGGAAAGCTATACTCTGATGGTGCTGCAAGGCTTGTGTTTATACTCTTTTTAATTCTATCCTTCCCGGTGGGGCTTCACCACCAGTTTACAGAACCCGGTATAACCAACAACTACAAGCTCATACACGCTCTCTTTACCTTGGGTGTAGCAGTGCCAAGTATGATAACCGCCTTTACTGTGGCAGCATCCCTTGAGTATTCTATAAAGGCCAAGTATCCAGAGACTAAGGATTCTTATCTTTACTGGTTAGCAAAAATACCCTACATAAGCCTTGAGGGCAACAGATGGCTCGTCTCCTACTTTATGGCTGGTCTATTCCTATTCTTCGTGGGTGGTATAACGGGCATAATCAACGCTTCCTATAACATGAACCAAGTGGTTCACAACACCTCCTTTGTGCCAGGACACTTCCACACCACGGTGGGTGGTCTTGTAACCCTTGTATTCCTTGGCATGTCCCTTTACTTCCTCTCTCAGCTCACCGGAAAAGAGATCAGGTTCAAAGGCTTGGCAGTCTTGGCTCCGTGGCTCTGGTGGCAAGGCATGCTTATATTTGAGTATGCCATGTCTGTGGCAGGTTTTCACGGCTTTCCAAGAAGGACAAACACGGGCATATCTTACCTAAACCCCGAATCTCCCCTTTACAGGCCAGAGTGGGTAGGCTATGCGGAGCTTTCCGTCTTTGCAGGTGTGCTTATAGTGGTTGGCTTTGTATTCTGGGCTATCTCCTTCTTTGGAACTCTCTTGTCCCCAGCCACCAAGGAGGCAGACCTTGAGATACCTACCGCAGAAGCCTACCACGATGAGAAGATGCCAGCTCTCCAAAAACTTGCACCTTGGGTGGTCTTTAGCTCGCTTCTCTTCCTTGTATCCTACATACCAGCCCTTTACGATGTGACCAAAAGGGGTGTATTCTTTGACTCTCCCGGATATAACGATAAGAACCCAGTTCCTATAACAAAGCCTAAGTCTGCAAAGGAAGACAAGAATGAGAAGGCAGAGCTTAGATGAGGGTTCCGTCGTGCGCCATTTGTTTGGAGGGCTCTTAGCCCTCCTCTTTTTTTTAACAGCCTTTGCACAAGAAGGTTCCACTGGCATACCACCCAATGAAGGCAAAACCTTAGGAAAACCCTTACCCAATGTAAGGCTTATAAACTCCTATGGAGAGGAGTTTGACTTATACAGCTTGAAGGGAAAGCCCATAATTTTAAGCCCCATCTATACCAACTGCTCTTCTGCTTGCCCCATAATTACCGATTCTTTAAAAAAGGCCCTTCCCGGAAGGCCGGGTGAAGACTTTTGGGTAATATCCCTTACCTTTGACCCAACGGACAGGTTGAAAAACATAAAGGATTTTCAAGAAAAGCATGGCTTGGATGGTAAGGGTTGGATTGTGGCCATGGTAAAAAGCAAGGAGGACCTATTTAGGCTTTTGGATGCTATAGACTTTAGGTTTATGTCCATACCGGAAAGTAAAGACTTTGTCCATCCAAACCTATTGGTCTTTATATCGCCGGATATGAAGATAAAAAGGTATGTGTATGGTGTGGTTTTTGATAAGAAGGAGTTGGAAGAAGCCTTAGATTATGCAAAAGGCAAAGCTCCTCTATGGGAGAAAGTTCAAAGGTTTCTCTTCTTTATAGCACTTTTGGGGCTTATACTAACGGGCATATATACGGTTATCACATTGGCAAGGTATTTGCAAAGGAGGGAAGAGGCAAAAAAGGCCCTGCCTTAGTTTTTACACTTTGCTTCAAATATGTTGAAAATATGTGGAGTGAGAAATTTCCTTTTGTAGTGGCACCATGCATGGTGCCCGTAGGTGTAGGTTATGAGCTTGCCTATTATAAAGATCGGACGGGTCAAGGACCCGCCCCTACATTACTTGTCTCATTTATTTTTAGCAAAAACCGGGTGAGAAATTTATCCTTTGTAAGGACACGGTGCACCGTGCCCTTATTAAAATTTAGGTGGATCAGGCCTCACGGGCGGGTTTGGAACCCGCCCCTACATTGGGGCAAGCCCCCTACATTTAATTGTCTTAGCAGAATTCTGCCTTAGTCCTTTCTACAATCTCTCTTATCTCACTTCTTATTTCTCCTTCCCTTGGCCTGTCCAAGAGGCCATCCAGCATATAGCTCCTGTCCTCTTCATCCAGCTCCTCAAAGTCCACAGAGGACAGCACTTCCCTAGCCAAAGGAGTAAGGCCCTTTGGAATATTTCTGTTGGACATCCTGCACCAGATAAGGGACCAAGCCCTTGCCAAGGCTATGGGATGATAACCTCCACCACCAAGGTAGATACCCTCTCCTAGGACTTCTCTCACAAGGTCAAAGGCTTTCAAAAAGCCCCAGTTGGAGAGCTCAAACTTGGAAAGATAATCCTCTTTAAGCGCATCTGTGCCAAGTTGTAATACATAGACCTCTGGCTTGTATGATTGTGCTATAAGAGGTAAAAGGCTCTCTAAAACGAAGAGAAACTCACTGTCATTTACTCCTTTTGGTAAGGGTATGTTTAGGTTATAGCCCTTTCCCCTTCCTTCTCCTCTCTCTTCCCAAAAGCCCCTTTTGAAGGGAAAGGCGTAGGTTGGAGATTGGTGTATGGAAAAGACAAAGACCCTGTCCTCCTGGTAGAAAAACTCTTGAACGCCATCGCAGTGATGGGCATCAAGGTCTATGTAAAGGATTCTTTTAAAGCCTTTCTCTAATAGGTATTGCAGGACTATTCCTGGATCGTTTATAAAACAGAAGCCGTTTGCCCTATCTTTATAAGCGTGATGCATGCCACCAGCAGGGTTAAAGGCTATGTGGGCGTCTAAAAAGATATCCACTACTTGCACGGAAGAGCCTGTAGCAAGGAGAGAGCCTTTCCACATAGCTGAGGATACAGGATTCTCATAGTTTCCTATGTTAAACCTCTCCCTATATTCTCTTTTTACACACATGCATCTATCACATTCTTCCAAAGCCTTTAAATACTCTTCTTCATGAAATAGCTTGAGTTCTTCCCATCTTGCCTCTCTGCTTTCTACAAGCTCTTCTTCCTCTATAAGCTCCATAGCTTTTAGCAGTTCAATAAGTAAAGAAACCCTTGGTATTCTAAGGGGATGGTTGTTTGTATACCTTAGCTTCTTATATGCCAAGCTACCTACTAACTTCGCTCTCTTTTGCATATTCCTTTACCAACCTGTGTATTTCCCTGTAGTTTATGTCTCCTGCAAGGATGTAGCTTTTTTCTCCATAACTAAACCTTTTGGATACAGTAATACAAAAATCATCAGTTGCTTGAGATATGTATATGTTGGAGATATAAACATCCTCGTAAGTTGCCTTTTTAAAGTAATCTTTTTCCGACCTATCTGCACCCTTTCTGCCGGTTTTTATAGGATAGGTTATTCTCGGATTTACCACATTGTTGGAAACCTGAAGACCGCTTTCTCCCATGATATAGAAAAGTTCAAAGTAGGGGTATTCTTTAAAAAGGTCATAGAGTATAAATTCCCAAAGGTCTCTATCCGACCTTTTTAAAACATCCACTATCTTTTCAAAGTCTTGCTTGATCTTGGACTTTATCTGATGTATAAATTCCTTTCTTTCATACTCACATAAAACAACGGAAGGTTTTTCATCATTAAATATGAAAAAGGAGGCGTCATAAACTCTCTCCATTCTCTTTTTAAGGTCTGAGCTTATCCTAAAAAGGTCTTCGAAGTTATGAACTTCACTTATTGGTATGCAATATCCCCGTATGTATAGTGGGTTTGCTTCTGCGTAAAGCAGTGTAAACTCTTTATGGAATTCTTCGTACAAAGATCTTATATCTTCTTCTTTGACTCTAACCTTTGAAAGCACATAAACTTCCTTTTCCTCAAGGGAAAGGCTTATATCGCCGGGTATGCTATTTTTTACGTCCTCATATAGTATTTTTTGAATGCTTTCACCAGCAGATGTCCCATAAGTTTCTATAAAGCTCTTTAGTGATTTTATATAAAAGCAATAAAAGTAATACTCTTGACCGAAAAGGGATCTTATCTTTTGGAATAATGGGATTGTAGCTTCTTTAAACAGACTTATATGATGAAGTACTACATGGTAGAACAAAACACCCATATAGGAACCTTTTTTGTCTATAAGCAAGAGGGGTGATTTTGAAAAGTTGAAAAAGTCCAAAAGATATACAAGCTCATCCGACTTTATTACCACATTTTTTAATTTCATAACAGGATGAACAAGCTCTCCTACTATTAAATTGGGCCTTTGCTGCGCGTTGATAAGGTCAAATTTATACACTATACCTGCTGGCTTATTGTCCTTTACGACAACCAGAAAATCATATATACCATACTCTTCAAAAGTTCTTAGCGCCTCTTTTACTCCAAGAGAAAGCTCTATAATAGGCACGCCAGTTGCCAATCTAGAAAGCTCTATTTCCTTCATAGGTGTGGCCCAGAAAGGTATCTTCTTCTACTATCTATGGCTACAAAGGCAAGAAGCACAAGTGTGGCTATTATGAAAAGCCTGGCTATTACCACGTAAGTGTTTGTGTCGGATAGAACTTCTGGAGCCTTTACCACACCCCATTGGTATAGGAGGCTCACCAAGAATATAGGCGATACTATGGCAAAGAAGTAAACCACCGCCTTTGGTATTCTTATAAAAACATCCCTTGTAAGTTCATTGTGGAACTTATTTACGCCAAATATCCACACAAATATTATTATCTCCAAAAGGGCAAAAAATACAAGCATAAAAGTACCTGCCCAAAAGTCAAGCTCATCTATGAAACCGGGTAAATAGGCTGATAGAAAAGCACCAAGTACCACCATAATCATAGAAACATTTACTGCTTTTGTATGAGACCATCTCATCTCATCTTCAAAAAGGGATATTAGAGGCTGAATAAGGGCTAAGGAGGAGGTAAGGGCTGCAATAAAAAGCAAGAAGAACCACACGGCTGAAAGAATACTGCCCAAAGGTAAGGCCATAAGCACGGCTGGCATGGACATGAATCCAAGCCTAAAGGTGCCTTCTTTGGCAAGCTCTGGAACTGCAGAGGCTCCAAACATGGCAAAGGCAGCTGGTATGGCAATGGATGCTCCTATTACCACCTCCACAAACTCATTGAGTCCTGCTGTCCAAAGTCCCGCCTTTAAAACATCTTCTTTAGACTTTACATAGCTGGCGTAGGTGGCTATAGCACCCATGCCAAGAGAGAGGGTGAAGAAGATCTGGCCAGAGGCTTCAAGCCATACGTGAGGGTCCCATATCTTGCTGAAATCGGGCGTATATATGTACAAAAGCCCTTCAAGACCCTTACCACCCCTGATGGAAAGGGATACTATGGAAAGTAAAAGACCCATTACAAGTAGGGCTGGTATGCCAAACTTTGCGGTAAGTTCTATGCCCTTTACCACTCCCCTTTGAAGGATATACCAGTTTATGGCAAGGGTAAGGACCAAAAAGAGTATGGCTACATTGGAAGGCTTTGTGTATGTCTTGAAAAACTCCACATAGGGTGCCATGGCCGTCTTGGCGTCTTGGCCTATAACCGGTTCTGGCATCTGGCCAAAGAGGGAAAGTACTGCAAAGCCCAAGGTCCACGACTCAATGTATATGTAATAGCAAACTATAAGGAAGGGTATGGCAACACCAAGGGAACCAAGGACCCTTGCCCAGTTGGCATGGTGAAAGAGTGATCCCATAATGCCTGTCATGGAACCATGCCCCTTGGAACCAGCATACCTTCCTATAATCCACTCAAGGATCATAAGGGGTAGACCTAAAAGGAAAAGAGAGACAAAGTAAGGTATCATAAAGGCGCCACCACCATAGAGGGCCACCTTGGAAGGAAACCTTAAAAGATTCCCCAAGCCTATGGCATTACCAGCGGCGGCAAATATTAAGCCTATCTTTGAGGCCCAAGTCTCCCTTTTCTTCATAGCTTTAGCCCTTTAATCCTCTCAACAGCTTCCAGCAACCTCGCCGTTGGCACTGTTAAAGATATTCTAAAGTATCCTTCTCCATACTGTCCAAAGCCATTGCCAGGTGTGCATACAATACCACACTTATCCAAAAGCAAGGATACAAACTCTGCGGAAGTGTAGCCCTTTGGCACCTTTACCCAAAGGTAAAAGGTAGCGTCAGATTTATAGACCTCAAGCCCCACATCCTCAAGGGCTTCAATCATAACCTTCCTTCTCTCTCTGTATATGTCCCTTATCTTTTGAACTTCTTCTTCGGGTAGGCTTAGCGCTGTAATGCCTGCTTCTTGAATTGCCTGAAACTGTCCTGAGTCTACGTTTGTCTTTACCTTTCCAAGGCCTGCTATTAGGTCCTTGTTGCCCACGGCCATTCCAAGGCGCCAGCCCGTCATGTTGAATGTCTTTGAGAGAGAGTGAAACTCTATGGCCACCTCCTTTGCCCCTTCTATCTGAAGTATGGACATGGGCCTTTTGTTGCCGAAGTATATTTCCGAATAGGCGAGGTCTGAGGCAACTATTATGTTGTTTTCCCTTGCCCAGTCAATAAGCTCTTTGTAAAAGCTTTCCTCTGCCACCGCAGAGGTGGGGTTATTGGGATAGTTTACCCATATGATCTTTGCCCTTTTTAGGATGTCTTTTGGCACGCTTTTAAAGTCTGGAAGAAAGCCATTCTCTTCCTTGAGGGGCAGTATGTAAGGCTCGCCTCCGGCAAAGATGGTTCCTATCTTATAGACAGGATAAGCCGGGTCTGGGCAAAGGACCACGTCACCTGGGTTTACAAAGGCAAGGGGGAAGTGGGCAATTCCCTCCTTAGAGCCTATAAGTGTAACTATTTCTGTGTGCGGATCTAAATCTACACCAAAGCGCCTTTTGTACCAATCTGCCACAGTTTTTCTAAAGGAAAACATACCCTCATAGGAGGGATATCTGTGATGTTCTGGCTTTTCCACAGCCCTTTTCATAGCTTCCACTATGGGCTGTGGCGTGGGTATATCTGGGTCTCCCACTCCAAGGTCAATTAAATCCACTCCTTGCTGTAGCTTTTCCCTCTTTTTTTGGTCAATCTGGGCAAAGAGATAGGGTGGAAGTATCTTTATCCTCTGAGCATACTCAAACATCCGCATACCTCCTTTTAGTAAGAAATGAAATGTTTTTATTATAAACAGCTTTTAATCACACCGTGTTAAAAACCAATCCTATGTAGTGGCAGACTCCAAGTATGCATACAGTTATCGCATGTATGTGACAGCTTATGCATTATTTGTTGGTGTGTATCATGGTTTACTTACGAGCAAAAATTATTTTGATGCAAAAAGACGCTTGAAGGGTACGGGCTATAATCCTAAATACCAGAAATTTAAATTCTGTAGGTGATGCAAACATTCTTATATATGGCATAGAAAAGAAAAGGCCAAGCCCCTTTATTATAAACAGCTTTTAGACTAAAAGCTCCTTTGGAATGGGTCCAAGCCTTTTTAATTTCCTCTCTATGATATCCTTTGAGTACTTTTCAAGGTAGTAAATTATGGTTTCTACCCTTATCTTTACACTACCCGCCGGCTTTGTCTCATCCAGTTCTCCAAACTTAAAGTAAAGGGTGCCAGAGCTTTCCACAATCTTTTGGACTGGTGTAAAGGTGGGCTGGTCCATGCCGCATTCGTAGCTGGAGAGCCTTATAACGCCTGTTATCCAAGGAAGCCTTGCGGAGAACTTGGCACCCCATATGATCTCGTTGGTGTTGGAGCTGTATGAAGATGTCCAAACGTCTGATATGTCAAAGGGGCTTTTTATTATGCCAGCTCTTATCTCCTTTCCAAAGAGCCAGTCCAGAAGCCAATCATCTAAGGGAAGGTAATTGTACCAAAGGACAGGGTAGCCATAGGGCTGGAACTCTGCGTCTATCTCATGGCCTATGCCCGGGTCCATGTGGTATGGCCTGGCAAGCACAAGCAAGGCAGGCCTTTGATTCTTGGCACACCATTTTATGATCTCAAGGCTCTTTTCCCTCATCCTTTTCTCAAAATCTGAAAGGGCTCTAAAACCTTCTTCCACAGCTTTTGCAGTCTCTTCAAGGGTTAGGCCCGGTATAACCTCTTTTAAAGACTCCCAAAGGTATTTGGGCAAGAGCTCTGGCTCTCCAAAGGGAACAAAGGGAGAGACAAGGCTTATACCCCTTTGGGAGAACTCATCCCTTTCCCTTGTAAAACCAGCCCTTATGTTCTCCACGCTCATCATTACTCGGGTGCAAGATAGGGTATCTACCACATGACCCCTCAAAAAGGAAGGTAAGGAATAGATCATGGGTACAAAGAGAAGGTTTATATCCTTATATAGCAGTTCTCCCATATGTCCTGCAAGGGCTTTTACCGGATAGCAGGAGTCCATAGTTATCCTACCTTTTCCGTATGTTCTGTATTGTTCTTCCGAGGTGTCTGAACTGAAAATTATCTTACCTACGCCAAGGGCTTTAAAGAAGCCCACCCAAAACTGGTGGGTCCCCCACACGTTCAAAAACTTAGGGATCCCTACCCTAATGGACCTTCTGTCTTGTTGGGACCCTAAAGGCCTCCTTTTTAACAAAATCAGCGATGTTAGGAAACTCATTTTTTACCCTCTCCATCCTTTCTCTTACCACCTTTAGCTCCTTTTCATCCTCCACAAGGCCCTTTGGACAGGCGTTATTAACGATAAGCCTTACCCATCCCGGTGGCAGGGGTACCTTGCTCCAGGGCCTTCCTTCCCCTTCTCCAATATGAGCGTCTATAAAGCTTCTCTGGCAGTTTATAGGACACCAATGGCACACCGTATCTTTGGAGGTGGTGGCCTTGTAGGTAAGCCCTTCTATAGTGGAAAAGCCTCTGAAGTTGGTTTTTCCATGCCTTTGATAATGCTCTAAGGCTATAAGTGCTGCGCCTATGGCGCCAGCCTCACCTGAATAAGGATGCACATAGATTTCAGCCTCTGGCACCTTGGACTTTATAAAGTCTATCTGAGCCTTCACCACCGCAAGGTTCTTGTGAGTTCCACCTTGCAGGATAAACTTTTTGCCCACCTGAGCCAGGTTGTTTATGTTGCCCGCATAGACCCACACGTTCAAGGGCAGAACGTAGCAAAGGCCTGCCAAGATCTCCTCTGCTTTCCAGCCCTTCCTCTGCTGGTTTACTATATCGCTTTGGAGAAAGACGCCACAGCCCATGGTAAAATTGGGCATGGCTTTTGCAGAAAAGGCCCTATCCGCTATATCTCCCAAAGGTATGTTAAACCTCTCTGCCACACCCTGAAGGAAGGCACCATTGCCAGAAGAACATTGAGAATTTAGCCTAAAGTCTACCACAGAGCCTTGCCTTAGTATCATTATCTTTACATCCACACCGCCCACATCGCATATGCAGTCCGCATCGGGGAAGAAGTGAAGGCCCGCCGTGGCATGGGCCACCGTTTCCACCACCGCCACATCCGCGCCCAGAACATCTTTGAGTAGGTCCTTGCCATAGCCCGTTAGGCCAAGGGCCAAAACCCTCCCATCACCGAGATAATCCTTTATCCTTCTAAATATCTCCTTTGCATCCTCTATAGGATTGCCCTTGCTCAAGGTATAGCAGGAGAAAACTATCTCCTTCTGAGGCGTTATGCATACAGCCTTTGCCGTTGTGGAACCAAAATCACAGCCTATTATGACCTCCCTTACCTTCTTCGGCACTATGCGGTTTTCCACAACGTAGGAGTACTTTCTCTTGAACTCCTCAAGCTCTTCCTCTGAGCTCACAAGCCCTCTCTTTCCTTCCTTTAATTTTTGCTCATACTGGCCCTCTTCCACCCACCACCTTAGCCTCTCATGACCCGTATAAGCTCCTCCCTCCTCCTCAAGGGCTGTAAAGACACAGCCAAGGCTAGCATAATAGAGAGAGTTTTCTGGCACTATAACCAGCTCTTCCATTTCCTCCTTGCTAAAGTCTCCCACACCCCTTTCCTTCCAAAGCCTTTGAAGGTGGACCCTCCATGCCTGCTGAAGGCCTTTAAAGAAGAGGTTGGGACCACCTAAGAGCAAAACCTTTGGGAGTGGGGTATTTCCTTTTGTGAGCTGGGCAAGGTTTTGATAGACAACAGCCTCAAAGAGGGAGGCTATTATCTCTTCTGTAGCTATACCTGCCTTTACAAGGGAGTTCACATCCGCCTCTGCAAAGATGCCACACTTGGAGCTTATGCGGTGGAGTGTATAACCCTCATAGTCCATCTGGGATAGTACCTCTGGTGGTATGCCAAGCTTTCTGCCCACCTTTTCTATAAAGGTGCCCGTGCCCCCAGCGCATACATTCTGCATATATACCTGCCTGTTTCTTTTGCCTTCCTGTTCCTTTATGAAGATGGTTTTCATATCCTCTCCGCCTATCTCGCTCACAAACCTCACGTCGGGATGCAACCTTTCCACCGCCGTGGCAACGGCCACCACCTCCTGCACAAACCTTGCACCTACGAGGCTTCCTATAAAGCCACCACCGGAGCCTGTTATATAAACCCTGTCCCTTCCGGGCTTTAGGCCGTACTGACCCTCCAGCCTTAAGAGAAACTCCAAAACCTTTTCCGCCTGTTTTGTGTTGTGCCTCTCATAGGCCTTGTCAAGGATATTCCCCTTTTCATCCGTCAAAACATACTTACAGGTGGTGCTTCCCACATCTATGCCAAGCAAAAGCATGGCTACCTCCTACCCATAAGCTTGGCCACGTGCATTACATAGTTGCTGGCAGTGCCCGCATACCCATAGTGGGGTACCTTATAGGTAGCTTTCCTTAGCTCTGGATGTTTTTCTTCAAAATCCCTTATATCTTCTACCGTTAGTCCTGTCCTTTCTAGCACCTCTTCAAACTCCTCCCTTGCCCTCCTTTTTGCCTCCGTTAATATCATCTGACATCTTGAGTAGGCATGTACCTCCGCATCTCCCTTTATCTCAATGGGTGCATAGAGTAGGTCTGGATAGTCTCCTAAAACCTTTGCCATAGCTCCGATGGACATGGTATTGGGCAAGCACCCATAAGGAGAAAGCTCGCATATCATATGGGCCTGCTTTTTCTTATAGGCATACAGGGCCTTCCCTATTAGCATATGCCCTTCCCCACCGGTAAGCCTGTAGTGGAAGTATGGCCTTGCTAGCTCTTTCAGCTGCCTCTGGTCTGGCAGTGGGTTTGGTATGTTGTTTAAGGCTTTTCTTAGCCTATTGTAGACAAACCTATAAAGGTAGGCTATGGCGCCTACGGCGCTTTTCTTAAGGTAATACTTTTTAACAAAGCCTTTGGCATCCTCAAGCTTGAACATTTCCATATTTATGAGATAATCCATCCAAACAGCTATAGGTGGTGGAATTACCTCTGCCCCTTCCTTTTCCAGCCACCTCTTTATGTTGTAGTTTCCATCCCCCTCATGGGTCTGAAGCCAAAACTCGCCCGTTATTTTAACTTTTGGCTTTACCCTTAGTCTATCTACTTCCACCTCATCCCAAAGGCTTTTTACTTCTTTTAAGGCATTTGCAAAATAGCCTGTAAACACATGCCAAAGGAGAGAATCTAGCTTTTTGCCCTTTATGGGCCTGTTTTTTAGCCTCTCATAGAGTAGTTCTATGCTCTCTTTTACCACCCTGTCTGTTTGACCCTCCTTTACCTCATAGGGCCTTGTGGCATACTCCATATCGGTGATAAGGTCTCCCAAAAACATGGCGTATATAAGCCCAAAGGTCAAAGGCATGTTTATCTCAAGACCCCCTCCCGGCGCGGACTGTTCCATCTGAAGAAGGTCCAAAAGAAAGAGTCTAAAGTCTCTTAGGTTTAAGCCCTCAAGGACCCTCTCATAAGACTCGTGGTATTGACCAAACCTACAAGGACCGCAAGCGCCCACCGTGACAAAAAGGTATTTATTTTTAACAGCCTCCTCACCTTCTTTTTCTTTGAGGTTTATAAGAGTCTTTGCTAAGTTGCCTGCAGTAAAGGTTGTAGGGCAGCAAGCACCCACATCTATGTATTCCTTTCCAACGTCTAGGTCAACCCTCTCTATGTTGGGCAATGGTTGAGCCTTATAGCCCATCCTCTCCAAAGAGCCCTGTATCAACCTTTCATGCTTCCAAGTTAGGCCTCCGAAGAGTATGGTGGTATATGGCCTCTCCTCTTTTGTAAAAGGTCTTGGCCTGTAAGCTCTATAGTGAACCTCCCTTGTTTCCATAATAACCCTCCTTAAGTTTTTAAGAAAATTTATACCCTAAAGGTAAGATTTCCTTATGGTTTTTATCATATGCTATAATACCATCATGCCAAAAAGAGTTATCCTTGCTTATTCTGGTGGTTTGGATACATCCGTTATAGTACGTTGGTTAACCGATAGGGGCTATGAGGTCATAACTTACACTGCCGATGTGGGCCAAGGTGAAGAGCTTTCTGAAATTCCTTCCAAGGCAAAGGCCTCTGGGGCCGTAGAGGCCATAGTGGAGGACCTAAAGGAGGAGTTTGCAAGAGAATACTGCCTTCCTACCCTTAGGGCTTTGGCCCTCTATGAGGGTAAATATCCTCTTACCGCAAGCCTCTCAAGGCCACTCATCGCCAAAAAGCTTGTAGAATATGCCGAAAAGTTTGGTGCAGATTATGTAGCCCATGGCTCCACCGGTAAGGGGAACGACCAGGTTAGGTTTGAGCTGTCTGTCTGGGCCCTAAATCCAGACATTGAGGTGCTGGCACCGGTTAGAGAGTGGGAATTCAAATCAAGGGAAGAAGAAGTGGAGTATGCCCTAAGGCATCAAATACCCGTAAAGGCTACAAAGGATAAGCCCTATTCCATAGATAAGAACCTTTGGGGAATATCTATTGAATGTGGACCTTTGGAGGACCCATGGGAGGAGCCACCGGAGGACGCCTTTGAATGGACACAAAGCCCCCAAAGGGCTCCGGAGGAGCCAGAGTATATAGAGATAGAGTTTGATGAGGGTATGCCAGTTGGCATAAAGGGCAGAAGGTATGAAAATCTTAGCCAGCTTATCCTTGACCTCAACGCCATAGCGGGAAGGCACGGCATAGGCAGGATAGACATGGTAGAAAACAGGCTTGTAGGCATAAAGAGCAGGGAGGTATATGAAGCTCCCGGCGCCATGGTGCTCTATGAGGCCTACAGAGATCTTCTTTCCCTTGTGCTTGACCGTTTTACCTTCCACTACTTTTTAACCCATATCCCCCATGAGTATGCCAAGGTGGTCTATGAGGGCCTTTGGTTTTCGCCTTTGAGAGAGGCCTTGGATGCCTTTACCTCAAGACTTGCCAAGTATGTAAGTGGTAAAGTAAGATTAAAGCTTTACAAAGGCCATGTGCAGGTGGTGGGAAGAACATCACCCAACAGCCTTTATGTGGAGGACCTTGCCACCTATTCGGAAAAGGATGCCTTTGACCACAAGGCAGGCGCCAACTTTACCAAGGTATTTGGCCTGCCGCTGAAAGTTTTGGGAAGAATTAAGAAAAAGTGATGCTTATAGCGGTGCCCCTCTCGGACAAAAACTTTGAGGATAACCTAAGGCTTTGCAAAGAAGAGGGTGCGGACATAATAGAGCTTAGGGTGGACCTCTTTGAAAACAAAAGCCCAGACTTTGTGCTTGAATGTATAAAAAGGGTCCAAGGCATAGGTCTTAAGACCATACTAACTGTGAGGAGCGAAAAGGAAGGAGGCTCAAAGGTAGAAAACAGGCTGGATATATTCAAGGCTTGCGTGCCCCAAAGCGACTATACAGACATAGAGCTCTCCTCTCAAGATATTCTCCCCTATGTAAAGGAAATAGTCAAAAGCTCCGGCAAAAAGCTCATCATCTCTTACCACAACTTTGACCTTACACCACCCAACTGGATACTAAGAGAGATTTTCAGAGAAGCCAAAAGATGGTCTGCAGACATTGTAAAGATAGCGGTGAAGGCCAACTCTTATGAGGACACGGCAAGGCTTTTGTGCCTTGGAAGGGAAGAGGAGGGAGAAAAAATACTTATAGCCATGGGGGACTATGGAAAAGTGTCAAGGATAGCGGGCTTTGTCTTTGGCTCTGTCATCACCTACTCCTTTGTGGGTTCTGCGGTAGCACCGGGGCAGATAGAATTAAAGGAGATGGTAAGGATTAGGTCTCTTCTTTTTTCTTGAGGTCTATAAACTCCACCTCCTTATAGTAGGTAGGCTTAAAGAATACCCAATGCTTTAAGTTCTCCGGTGTTTTTGAATAACAAACCTCGCATAGAAGCCCCTCTTGCGTTAGCTTTGAGTTATCATCACAGCAGTCTGTAAGGTTCCAAAACTCGTAGTTGTCGTGAAAAATAAGCTTGCCACAAGATAGGCACTCATAAAGCCTACAACCCTTTGAAGCCAAAAACTCCTCAAGCTCCATATCTTCCGGCAGGTTTTCAAGCTCAAAGACGTTCTTTAGAAACTCCTTTTGTCTTTCTTCAAACTCTCTTATCCTCATGTCTTCACCTAAAGAGGGAAATCTTTTCAAAGACACCCTTTACATAGTCCCAGTTGTTTGCCTTTAGCCCGTTGTATGCTTTAACAGCCATCACCCAGTTTCCAAACCTTTTAAAGTTCTCATAGAGTATTCTCGCGCCTATCTCTATGTTGGTCTCTATATCATAAAGCTGGTCTGGGTTTTCTATGCCATACTCTTTCATTAGCCTTAAGTTGTGCTGGTAATTGACCTGCATAAGTCCCCTGTCCTCCGTGCCGTCCTTATTTTTGTTGTATGCCTTTGGGTTAAAGTTGCTCTCCTGCTTTATGATGGCAAGGATTAACTCTTTTGGTATGGAGTATTTTTGTGAGACTTCCTCCACCTTTGCCCTTACTCTGGCGTCTATGGGTATATTCTCCTTAGACTCTTTGTTTCTTAGATCCTCAATGGCGGAGTTAAGATAAGAGCCAAAATCTTCTTTTGGCCTTATGTGTTCTTCCCTTGTGGTCTTAAGCTCTAGCTTCCAGCCTTCCACTCTCATGTCTTTTCCCTTTACACTCTGAACACAGGCCAAAGACTTCAAGCCTATGATTTAATGGAGTAAAATCATACTCTTCGCATACTCTATCTTGGAGTTCCTCTATTTCTTCCTTGTAAAACTCTATTATCTTCCCACATTCAACGCATATTAGATGCTCATGATGGGGCTTTCCTGCCACAAACTCGTATATTGTCCTGTTTCCAAGCTTTATAACCTCCCTTATGGCTCCAAACTCTTGAAGAAGTCTGACCGTTCTGTAAACTGTAGACCTACTAGCTATAGATTTGTCCTGATTGGCGATCCACCTTACCAGCTCCTCAATCTCGAAGTGAGGACCATAATTGGCTATCTTATCGATTATCTCAAACCTACCCTTTGTTACCTTATACCCCCTCTGTCTTAAAAACTGCTCGAATTTACCTTTTAACTCCTCTAGCTGCATGGCATATAATATAAACTAAATGAATATCATTTTCAACAGGAGGTTTAGATGAAAAAGCCCAATTTAACCCTATACCTTGTAACCGATGATAGGTTCTTTCAAGACAGAGACCTTGTCTCCACCATAGAGTCCGCCATAAGGGGTGGCATCACAGCCCTTCAGTATAGGTTCAAAAACAAAAGCACAAGACAGATGTATGAAGAGCTCTTGGTGCTAAGAGAACTTACCAAAAGGTATGGTGTAGACCTGGTGGTAAACGACAGGGTGGACCTTGCCCTTGCGGTGGAGGCCGACGGCGTGCATGTGGGTCAGGAGGACCTACCACCCGACATAGTGAGGAAGCTTGTGGGAGACAAGATGTACATAGGCTATTCGGTCAACTCGGTGGACAAGCTAAGAGAAGTGGAGCATCTTCCCATAGACTACATAGGCTTTGGCTCTGTTTATGAGACTACCACAAAGGAAAACTACAAACTCGTTGGACTTGAGGGGCTTCGCCAAGCTGTAAAGCTAACTTCCAAGCCCATAGTAGCCATAGGCGGCATAACCCATTACAGGGTGGGAGAGGTGCTACAGGCTGGTGCAAAAGGGATAGCTGTAGTCTCCGCCATCCTTGGCTTTGAGAATGTGGAAAAGGCCACAAGGAGCCTTGTGGAGGCCATGAAAGGCTACTATAGGAAGGCTATACATGAAGGTTTTGTATCTCCTTGACGGCTCTGCCTTTCTTTATAGAAGCTTTTTTGCCCTTCCGCCACTTTCCACCTCAAAGGGCTTTCCCACAAGCGCCATATACGGCTTTATGAGGGCCATTTTTGCCCTTCTAAAGACAGAAAAGCCTGTCTATTTTGCCATAGCCTTTGACCTTCCAGCGCCTACAAAAAGGGAAAGCCTATACAAGGAATACAAGGCCAAAAGGCCCACCATGCCAGACCCACTAAAGGTGCAAATACCAGTTATAAAGGAGCTTGTGGACCTTCTTGGCATCAAAAGGTATGAAGTAGAAGGCTATGAGGCGGACGATATAATAGCCACACTGGCCCTTCGGGCCCTTGAAAAGGGCTTTTTTGTAAAGGTCTACTCTCCAGACAAGGACATTATGCAACTGGTAAGCGACAGGCTTGTGGTTGTAAACCCCATAAGTGGTGAGGTCTTTGACAAGAAGAAGGTTCTGGAAAAGTTTGGAGTTCCACCAGAAAAGTTAAAAGACTATTTGGCACTTGTGGGTGATAAGGTGGACAACATAGAAGGAGTAAAAGGCGTTGGACCAAAGACGGCCATAAGACTACTCCAACAGTATGGAAGCGTGGAAAACATCCTAAGAAATTGGGAGGATTTTTTGGTATCCTTCCCGCAGGCAAAGAAAGAAGACCTTGAGCTTGCCTTGGCCTTGCTTGAACTACACACGGTGGAAGGCCTTGATTTTGATGAAGAAAGTTTAAAGTTAAAAGAACCAAACATACCCACATTAAAAAGGAAGTTTGAAGAGCTTGAGATGAAAAGCCTTATAAAGGAGCTAGAAAACCTTTCACAGAGGGTAGCCCAAAAGAGCCTCTTCTAAAAGCTTTGGTTGAACCTCTCATAAAGGCTGTCCAAGGACCTTATAAGGTTTGAGTAGGTTTCATGGGCCCTGTGAGTTTGTATAAGGTGTGCCATTTCAAGTATGGGGTTCACGTTGGACATCTCAAGGTATCCTTGAAGCACTCTGAAGTTCTGTGCTGGCTGAGGCTGGCCTAAAAAGAGGTCCCTTCCTATCTTTTGAGGGTTTTCAAGCCTGAAGATGCCAAGGGTTGCCACCTGCACGTTGTTTACAAAGACAGAACCATCTTTTCCAAAGGTAGGCTGTCCCTCAAGCCTTATCTCATTCAAATTCTGGTCAAGGACCCTATAACCAAGTTCATTAACCAAAAAGCCGTCATTATCAAGTCTAAGGTTTCCCTTCCTTGTGTAAAGTATTTCTTGCCCTCTCCTTACCGCAAAAAAACCCTCACCTTCTATGGCAAGGTCAAGGGGGTTGGATGTTTGTCTTATAGAACCTTGAGAGAGGTCTGTAAAGACCCTTTCTATTATGGGATAAAGGAAGTTATTGTTTGGATTTTGGGGATCTGTATCTGCAACCCTTTGACCCATTGGAGTTTCCCATAGGCTTGCAAGCATAAAGTCTCTTTTAAAAGAAGGTGTATCCACGTTGGCAAGGTTATTGGTTATGGTTTCAAGCTTTCTTTGTTGTAGGAGCATACCGCTTGAGAGTATATAAAGGGGCTGGTATTCTATAGCCATTTTATCCCTCCTTCCTATAGAATATTATAACCATAGGTTAGGTTAAAAATTAGCTATATGTGTGGTGAGAAATTAATTAAGCAGCGGGGATGCCACTATCAATTTTTGCAAAAAATAAATGAGATAAATAACGTAATGGCACGCTAATGCGTGCTCTTAAAAAATCCGAAAATGTGGAGATGAGCAAGAATTTTAATAAAGGTACGATGTGCCGTGCCCCTGCAAAGGATAAATTTATCACTCAGCGTATATGTTAGATTAAAATTAGCTATGTAATAAGTTTTTGTAAAACATACAAAAGAAGCTGGTCTAAAAAGGGTATATGGGATTACACAGTTCATACATATTATTCGGTAGTTGTTGATTAACTAACAGGTTGTGAGCTTGAAGCTTTAATTTCTTGTCTAGCTTTTTATATATTTATTTTAAAGAAATTGAAACATAGAGTACAACACTTATACTTTGCAATGGTCTCATTTATTTTCATAAAAAGGGTTGTAGCCCATTCATATGGTTTATTCTGATTCCACACAGTGTGTCTGATAGAATATTATAACTATGAGTGTACTTGTTTTTGTAAGTATGACTCCCTTGGGTAAGGGTGAGAGCGTAAGCCAATATGTGGCAAGGGTTGTGGATATAGTGGATAGGTCTGGCCTTCCCTATGTGCTTACACCCATGGGTACCATAATAGAGGGTGAGAGTTGGGATGAGGTTATGAGCGTTTTAAAGGAGGGCTTTGAAGCCTTAAAAAAAGATTGTCCCCGCATATCCATAACCATGAAGATAGATTACAGAGAAGGCAAGTCTGGAAGGATACAGAGCAAGGTAAAATCGGTGGAGGAGAAGATAGGAAGAGAGATAAAGAAGGTAGGGTAAGGTGGCTATAAAAAAGCTTTCAAAGGAAGACCTGTTATATGGCTATACTTACTCTTATTCTACCAAGGATGTGGAGCCAGGAAAATATTTTCCAGGGCAGGAGAGGGTAAAATCCGCCTTTGAGCTTGCCTTAAGGACGGAGCTGGAAGGCTATAACCTTTATGTTTCTGGACCAGAAGGCATAGGAAGGACCATTTACACCCTTACCACACTAAAGGGTGCTTCAAAAAACAAAAGAGTTCCAGAGGATGTATGCTATGTGAACAATTTTGATAACCCGCTAAAGCCAAAGCCCTTACTTCTGCCCGCAGGGCTGGGAAAAGCCTTTGCGCAAGATATAGAAAGAGCTATAGAAGCTCTAAAGGAAGAGATACCAAAGGCTTTTGAGAGCAAGGAGTATGAAGAAGAAGTATCAAGGATAACAAAGAGAGTGGAAAGCAAAAAGGAAGAGATAATTCAAAGGCTTGCAGAAGAGGCCCAAAAGCACAGCTTGGGTATAGTTTTTACTCCTGCGGGCATTAGGCTCTTGCCCCTTGTTGGGAGGAGGATTATCACAGAAGAAGAACTCTATGCCAATCCGAGGCTTCAAGAAAGTTATGAGAAAAACCTTTCTGAGTTTGAAGAAGAGTTTAGGGACTTTATGAGGTCCCTTAGGGAGCTTGACCATTCTCTTTCCGATGAAATATTGGAATTAAGGAATAAGGTGGCAAGCTATGTAGTGGATAAGGTGTTCTCAAGGTTTGAAAGCAAGTATACGCCCTATGATGGACTTTCAGAACATATAAAAAGCCTAAAGCTTGAGCTTGTTAAAAATACAGACCTTTTCCTATCTTGGCACACTTCAAAGGGAAACATAGCCATTCAAAAGATGCTTGAAAAGTCCTTCAACGCCTTTAGAGTAAACGTTATAGTGGATAACTCGGACCTTGATGGTGCGCCCGTAGTCTTCTGTGAGGTTCCCACCTTCCAAAACCTATTTGGAAGAGTCTTTTACACTGCAGAGATGGGTGTTTTGTATGCGGACCACATGAGCCTGTCTGCGGGCTGTCTTCACAGGGCAAGAGGTGGCTACCTTGTGCTAAGGGTTAGCGATCTTCTCAAAAACCCCTTCCTATGGGATGCCTTCAAAAAGGTGCTTATGCACAAAAAGATATACATGCCCCTTCACCCCTTTGAGGACAGCCTAATGCCCTTTGTGGGCATAAGCCCAGAACCTGTGCCTGCAGACTTTAAGGTAGTCCTAATAGGAGACCCATACCTTTACTACCTTCTGTATAACTACGACCCAGAGTTTAGAAGGCTTTTCAAAGTCAAAGCGGACTTTGACCCCATAGTGGATATAGGAGATGAGCTAATTGAGGCCTTTCCAAAGATGCTCAGGAAGATAGTGGAAGAGGAAGGTATAAGGCATCTTTCTCCCGATGCACTATCAGAACTTTTTAAGTATGGCGTGGAGCTATCTGGAAGCAGGAAGAAGTTGAATGTGGTCTTTGGTTACCTTGTGGATGTGGTTAGAGAGGCCCAGAGCTTTCTAGAAGATGATGGTTTTATAAAGGGAGAGCATATAAGGAAAGCTATAAATGAAAAGGTCTTTAGGTCAAACTTGATAGAGGAAAAGATAAGAAAGGCTATAGAAGAGGGCAAGGTAATATTGTGCATTGAGGGAGAGGAAGTGGGGCAGATAAACGGCCTTAGTGTTATTGACCTTGGTGATTACAGCTTTGGAAAGCCTACAAGGATAACAGCGTCCATCTATGTGGGGGACAAGGGGATAATAAACATAGAGAGGGAAGTGGAATTAAGTGGTCCTATCCATTCAAAGGGAGTGCTAATACTGAGCGGTTATATTGGAAGGAAATACGGAAGAGATATGCCCTTGCACCTTTCTTGCACCCTTACCTTTGAGCAAAGCTACGATGAGGTGGAGGGGGATAGTGCTTCCATGGCAGAGCTTTTGGCCATCCTTTCTGCCATTGCAGAGGTTCCACTAAAGCAATACATTGCGGTTACAGGCTCCATAGACCAGCTTGGCAATGTGCAACCAGTAGGAGGTATAAAGGAAAAGGTGGAAGGCTTTTATAAAACATGCAAAATACGTGGCCTAAAGGGTATGGAAGGGGTCATAGTTCCACAGAGGAATTACGATAACCTTATTTTGAGCGATGAGGTGCTTGAAAGCATTGAGAAAGGAGAATTTCATATATACATAGTAGATAGTGTGGATGATGCTATAGAAGTGTTAACGGGCATTGAAGCAAATAGGTTTCACAGGCTTGTTAAAGAAAAGATTAAAGAACTACACAAGAGAATATCACAGATTGGGAAGAGAAAAGCCTTGTAGTTATAATTTATGAGATGAATTCCTTTGTAATTCTACTTACCATACTATCCTTTTTGTCAATAAGCATCTTTGAAGGTGTGGTCATCCTTGGACTAATTTATGTATTCGTAGTCTATCTTAGAAAAAAGAAAAGCCTAAAAGGTGAACTTTCTTTACCCTTATTAGTTCATGCAGTTCCCACCTTACTTTCCACTTTAATATACGCACCACACCTTTTAAACAAAGCCCTTGAGCGGAGCGTATTCCTTTTTCTTTATTTTGGTGGAGATGAAGTAAAAGTTAATGAAGAATACCTTTATAGGCTAAACCTTATAATTAACCTTATTGGCTTTCTTTTGCTACCCATTGTGTTTTATAAATACCATTACAAGGGCACAATAGCTCCAATATGGGGTGGTGTCTTTGAAGTGTCCACCTTTTATTCTCTTTTTAGCCTTTCTGCCTTAGCCTTGTTTTTAAAAACAAAAAGGGTTTGGTGGATTTTGGCCTTTTTTGTGTTTATATCCATGGTCTTTTTTTCACTCAGAAGGTCCACCATACTTGGCCTTGTTATAACTCTCCTATTGCTTGTCTTTTTACTCAGAGGTGTTATAAAACTTAGGTATATGATAGTAATAGCCTTGCTTTCCATCTCATTAGGAGCAGTTTTTTCATACAACTTTGTAAAAAAGGATGCAAGATTTCAAGCTTTTTATAAGGTTCTTACAGGTCAAGAAAGGCTGGACAATAAAACTTTGGATGCCATATCTAGCCTAAGATGGGCCAACTTAAGGGCGGGTCTTATGGTAATAGAAAGGGATATAAAGGAGGCAAATGTTATTTCCCTTTTGATAGGCCATGGACTTAAACCCGAAGAAAGGGAAGGGTTATACATAAAATCCGCCGTAGGCTATGAATCCCTTCTTTTCGTATCAGAGTTTATAGAAAAGGGACTTTTGGGCCTTTTGGCCCTTCTTTGGCTATACTGGAAGTACTTCTCTTTTGTTTTTAGATACAAGCTTGCAGACTTTTTGGTTATTCCCTTTTTGCTTACGCCTTCCGTAATGTTTGTAGGTTCCTTATTTACAGGTTTTTGGGATGCTTTATTGCCCTTGTATTTCCTCTGGTTTAGAATGATAGAACAGTATGAAAGAGCCTAAGGAAATACTTATGTTAGTTGGCCATTCTGCTGGTGTTGGCGACCTACTAAGAGCCAGTGCGAGCTGGAGAGCTCTCAAAAACAGATTTCCAGAGTCTAATCTACATCTTCTTTTCCTTACAAAGGATAGGGGCTATGTTTCCGAAAGGCTAATCTCTAAGCATCATCTTTTGTCTTCCTTTCACGTTATTGATAAAAGGATAAAGGGTCTAAAGGATTGGAAAAGGTTTATAAGGGAATTTGAAGAAGTTTTAAATATAGTAAAACCAGACTTTATTATAGATGTTGAACCCCATGGGCTTAAAAGCTCCATACTCTGCCTTTATGCACACCTAAGGCACAAAATCCCAACACTGGGCGTAGCCGAAATTCCCTTTAGGAAATTCTTCTATAGTATGTCCTCACCACCATCCAGAAAGGTGCTAAAAACTTCCGATTACACCGATAGATATTTTGTAGTTCTAAAGGCCTTGGGCATAGATAGGAATAATATACCAATAGAACTGGAAGAGACAGAAGAGGCTGTAAGCTTTAGAAAAAATTTCCGTAAAAGCGTTGGAATTCAAGAGGAAGCCAATCTTGTAGGACTAAACATAGGGTGTGGCACACCAGATGCCCTTTGGAAGCGTCCCAACCTAAGGCTGTTGAGAAAGGTAATTGAAGAAATCCAAAAAAGCACAGGGTCCATAGTTGTGCTTACTGGGGCTTCCTTTGAAAAGGATATAAACGAAGAGTTTCTCAAGGATTACCCTTTGCCCGCCTACGACCTTGCAGGTTCCACAGATATACTTGAATTGCCAGGCCTTATAAGGTCCTGTTCTCTCTTTATATCCACCGACAGTGGTCCCTATCACATGTCCGTTGCCTTAAAAGTTCCAACTTTAGCCATATTTGTAAAGGATTTCCCCGCTTCTTATCACCATCACCCATGGGTAAGGTGTGTGGTCCTTGAAAGTGAAAAGGATGTGCCTTTTGTCATTGAAAAGGGGTTGGAATTGTATAAAGGTTATAATTAAAGCATGCAAGGAAGACCTCTTTTACCAAACGAGCTTGACCTTTTTAAAAAGGCCCTTGGCATTGGGCCACATAACTTTTGGAGATGGTCATCCAGGACCAGGAACTTTAAGCTTTTGACCGATGGCAAAGTGGTATGGGTGGAAGGAACGGAGGAAAATATAGGCAAAACCATGCCCGTGCATGAGGCTACCTGGTGGAGTTGGGACCTTCTCAGAGAAAAGCTCAAAGAATTGGGTTAAAATAAAGAGCTTATGGGAAAGGTAGCCTTTGTATTTCCAGGCCAAGGCTCTCAGTATGTGGGTATGGGCTATGACTTTTATAAGGAGTTTGCCGAAGCGGCAGATGTTTTTCACAGTGCAGAAACTGCCCTAAGGTACAACCTTAGCCAAATAATCTTTAAAGGTCCAGAGGAAGAGCTAAATAGGACCATAAACACCCAACCGGCCATACTTACCACAAGCCTTGCCATATATGCCGTTTTGAAGGCACAAGGCTTTCCAGTTCCAGACTTTGTGGCGGGCCACTCTCTTGGAGAATACACAGCCCTTGCGGTGGCGGGAGGAGTAGAGCTTTTTGAGGCGGTAAGGCTTGCCCATCTGCGTGGAAAGTATATGCAAGAGGCAGTGCCAGAAGGCAAAGGTGCTATGGCGGCGGTGCTTAAACTGCCACCAGAAAAGGTGGAAGAAGCCTGCAAGCTTGCCCAAGAGGTGGGTGTGGTAGAGCCTGCCAACTACAACTCTCCAGAGCAAACGGTCATATCTGGGGAGAAGGAGGCGGTGGAGAGGGCAAGCCAGATAGCAAAGGAAATGGGTGGGAAGGTCATACCTTTAAAGGTCTCTGTGCCATCACACTGCTCTCTTATGAAGCCTGCAGCCGATACTTTTAGAATAAAGCTTGCCCAAACACCCATAAGGAACTTAAACCTACCCATAGTGCAAAATTATACAGCCAAGGCTCATACCATGGCGCCAGAGATAAGAGAAAACCTTTACAGGCAGATCTTTTCCCCTGTAAGGTGGTACCAAAGCGTGCTTTACATGGTGGAACAAGGCGTGGATACCTTTATAGAGATAGGTCCCAAAAATGTGCTTTCAAAGCTCATCCAACAGACGGTGCCACAGGTAAGGGTCTTTAACGTGGAAAAGGTGGAGGATATAGAAAAGGTCAAGAGGGCTCTTTAGCCATGATAGAGGACCTTATCTTAAAGGCAAAGGTGCTTCAGTCGGCCCTTCCTTACATAAGGGAGTTCTACGGCAAGACCTTTGTAATCAAGTATGGCGGTGCCGCCATGACGGAGGAGGGCCTAAGAGAAAACTTTGCCAAGGATGTGGCGCTTTTGAGGTATGTGGGTATAAGGGTGGTAGTGGTGCATGGTGGAGGACCCCAGATAAGCCAAACCTTGGAAAGGCTTGGCATAAAGCCCCACTTTGTGGGTGGTATGAGAAAGACGGACGAAGAAACCATGCATGTGGTAGAAATGGTCCTTTCTGGAGATATAAACAAGGACATTGTGGCGCTTATAAACAGGCATAGCGGTAAAAACATATATGCGGTGGGACTCTCTGGAAGGGACGGACAACTCATAAGGGCAAAAAAGCTTGATAAAGAAGCTTACTTTAGAGAACTAGGCTTAGAGGTTCCAGAGGAAGACATAGGCTATGTGGGGCAGGTGGAGGGAGTAAATGTGGAGCTTCTCCAGACTCTTATGGAAAAGGGCTACATTCCTGTAATAGCACCAGTTGGTGTGGGAAAAGAGGGAGAGGCCTATAACATAAACGCAGACCTTGTGGCTTCAGAGGTGTCAAAGGCCCTAAAAGCAGAAAAGCTTATATTCCTTACAGACACGGAAGGGGTAAAGGACAAAGAAGGTAAGCTAATATCCACTCTTACAAGGAATGAGGCCTTAAGGCTTATATCCGAGGATGTTATAAAAGGCGGTATGCTTCCAAAGGTAAAAAGCGCCTTAGAGGCTATTGATGCAGGCGTTAAAAAGGTTCATATAATAGACGGAAGGATAACCCATTCCATACTTTTGGAAGTCTTTACACAGGAAGGGGTGGGAACGGAAATAGTGGGATAATTTTTAGAAATATTTGAAGCAAGGCACTAATGCGTACGGCATATTAAACAAAAGCAAAATGGCGGAATAATAATATAAGCACATTCCTATATCTTATTAAGCAATAAGAAAATATGATGGAAAGGGGAATCTGTATATGATATTCTTTGATAATATACACAATTTTAAGGGAGGTTTAAAATGAGAAAGATCTATTTAGCACTACTAGGCATGGGTACTGTAGCTATGTCAGCACCAGTCTTTATGGGCGGGGAATATGCAAAGGCCTTGTGTGAAGCGTGGAACAAAACTCCACAACTTGTGGATCAGCTAGGTAAAAGCGAAAGCTGGACGGCAGTCCCAGAAAGGAAGCTTTTTGTTTACAGGGAGGACTGTGGAGAAGCAAAGCAGGTACAGCTAACCATAAAGAATGAAGGCGGTAAGGCCATGTGTGTATATGGCGGACCTGCCAAGGACAAAAGGGGTAAGGATGATTTCCTTATGTATGCAGAAACAAAAAGGTGGCTTGAAATGGGAAAGAAAGAATACGGCCCTATGAAGGCTATGATGCTTGGAAGGCTAAAGTTTGAAGGGCCTAAGGGCGTTGCCATGAAGAACATGGGTCCCTTTGAAGCCTTCCTTGATATTATAGATAGCCCACCTCACGATGTCAGCAAATGCCCTTAAAGTATAACCTTTTCAAGGGTTAGGCCTTTGGCCTTAGCGGTGTGGGGGCATATGCCCCTGCCCCGTAGATAATTCTTTAAGTCTTCTAATTCCAACTTTCCAAGGCCTAACTGGACTAAGCTACCTACAATCCTCCTTACCATATACCTTAAAAAGTTCCTCGCCCTAATTCTAAACTCTATGAGCTCATCCTCCCTTTTTAAGCTTACCTCTTCAATGTTTATAAGCGTGCTCTTTTCTTCCTCCAGCTTGGCAAAGGCAGAAAAATCATGCAAACCTATAAAAAGCTCAGAAGCCAAGGCCATTTTTTCATAGTCAAGCCTATAGGGAATTTTCCAACAGAAGGGTTCCAGAAAAGGGTCTCTGGCATGGGTGTTTAAAATCCTGTAGAGATAAACCTTGCCTTTGACGCTGTAGCGTGCATTAAAGCCCTCTTGAACCCAGACCTTTTTTATCCCTATATCCTCTGGAAGCAAGGAATTTAAAGCCTTAAGCAGTGTGTCTGTATCAAAAGTGCGCTCTGCGTGGAAATTTGCCACATACTCCTTTGCATGAACCCCAGCATCGGTCCTGCAACACCCTGTAAGCTTTATAGGCTCTTGGAATATCCTTTCTATGCTTTCCTTTAGCACTCCTTGAACTGTCCTCAGCTGGGGCTGTATTTGCCAACCATGAAAGTTGGTACCCACAAAAGACAAAAGCATCACATAATTGGGCATAAGGAAGATTATAGAGAATTCAAAAGCTTATCTTCCAGCTCTTTAAACTTCCTCTCTTCTTCTCCCCCAAGCTCATGGTCGTAGCCCAAAAGATGCACAAATCCATGCACAACAAGCCTTTTTATTTCTTCTTCAAAGCTATGACCTATTTCCTCAGCCTGCCTCCGAGCTGTATCCACAGATATAACTATTTCTCCCAAAAGCCTATAAGGGCCTGCAGGCTCATCAAAGATAAAAGAAAGTACATCCGTGGCCTTATCCTTGCCCCTATAGGTTTTGTTTAGCTCTTTTATAACCTCATCATCTGTGAAATATAAACTTACCTCAATACCATGAAGCCCCTGTAAGTCTAATAATTTATTGACTAAATCCTTAATCCACTTGACGGGGAGCTTCCCTTTCTCCTTCCTTATTAGCACCTTGTTCTTCTTTTGATTTTTCAAACTCTTCATAAGCTTTTATAATCCTCGCTACTATAGGGTGCCTTACCACATCCTCTTCTTTGAACCATACAAAGCTAATGCCTTCTATACCTCTTAACACCTTGATAGCTTCTACAAGCCCAGATTGTTCCCTTTTTGGAAGGTCTATCTGTGTGATATCTCCAGTGATTACCACCTTTGAGCCAAAGCCTATCCTGGTAAGGAACATCTTCATCTGTTCTTTTGTTGAGTTCTGGGCCTCATCCAGTATGATAAAGGCATCATTAAGGGTTCTACCCCTCATAAAGGCAAGGGGTGCTATTTCTATTATGTTCCTTTCAAGCATATAGCCTGCCTTATCGTAATCCACCATATCGTAAAGGGCGTCATAAAGCGGCCTCAAATAAGGGTCCACCTTTTCGGCTATACCTCCAGGTAGGAAGCCAAGCTTTTCGCCAGCTTCAACAGCAGGCCTTGTAAGTATTATCTTATTAACCTTGTTGGCCTTAAGGTGTGCAAGGGCCATTGCCATGGCCAAGTATGTTTTTCCTGTCCCAGCAGGCCCAATACCAAAGACTATATCGTTATTCTTAATGGCGTCAATGTACAGGCTTTGTGTATGAGTTTTTGGAACTATGGCCTTTTTCCTATGGGTTATAAGTATAACCTCTTCCTTTAGCCCTGCTTCTATGGTTGTTTTTGACTGAAGATAATTTTTAGCCCTTTCTCTAACCTCTTGGGAAGTCAAAGTGGAACTCCTAAGGTCCTTTATTATATCCTTTAGAAACTCATAGACCAGTCTTACCTTGTCCTCTTCGCCCCTAATGATTATTTCTGTACCCTTTGCTGATATCTTTACATCAAAGATCTGGGAAAAATATTTTAGGTTCTCATCCCCCCTACCCACTATGGCATAAAACTTTTCATCAAAACTACCCAAATCCAGCTTTTCTTCTACTCTTTCTACCATCATATATCTTTAGGATAGAATATATGCCTTGTCCTTCAAAAATCAAGCCACACACCCCATATTGACATGATATAGCCTTATGCTTATCTTTATATACAAAAAGGAAGGGTGTGGACTAATACCGCCTGCTGGGGCAGTCCACATCTCAGGAAAGGCGGGATATAAATACCCCAGCCCAAGCCTGTATAAAGGGCTTGGACACGAAGGAAAATAATATGGGATATGCTATAAGAAGCGCTATACTGCTTGGAGCTCTTACTGGCCTTTTCCTGTTTGTAGGCCATCTTATCGGTGGAAAAACTGGTATGACCATAGCCCTTGTGCTGGCTGGCATAATGAACTTTATAGCCTACTGGTTTTCCGATAAGATAGTGCTTGCCATGTATGGCGCTAGGGAAATACCCTACGAAGAAGCGCCTTGGCTTCACAGAATGGTAGAAGATCTTGCCCAAAGGGCAAACATACCAAAACCCAAGATATACTTGGTGCCTATGGAACAGCCCAACGCCTTTGCCACAGGAAGGGGGCCTTCTAACGGTGCGGTAGCTGTAACATCTGGCATACTGCAGATTCTTGATGAGCGTGAGCTAAGGGGTGTGCTGGCGCACGAGATAGGACACATAAAGAATAGAGATGTGCTTGTGGCTACAATGGCTGCCACCATAGCTGGAGCTATATCTTACCTGGTGAATATGTTCCAATGGGCCTTACTTTTGGGCCATTCAAGGGATGAAGAAAATAATAATCCACTTTCTATCATAGCCAGCATAGCTATGATAATAATAACCCCCATAATTGCCACCATAATACAGATGGCTATTTCCCGTTCAAGGGAGTATATGGCTGATGAAACTGGAGCAAGGATAAGCGGAGATCCACTCGCTTTGGCAAGCGCCTTAGAAAAGATACACAACTATGTGCATCAAATACCCGCAGAAGTAAACCAAGGCACAGCCCATCTTTTTATTGAAAATCCCCTATCTGGTCAAAGCATATGGGAACTCTTCTCTACCCACCCATCCACAGAAAAAAGGATAGAAAGGCTAAAAGAGTTAGCAAGGCAAATGGGGGTGTATTCTTATTCTTACTAAGATAGAACGTGCCTTTCTGGCACTACGCAGAGGAATTCCCCCTCTGCTACCTTTTCTTCTCCCCTTTTCACCTCTACCTGTACCCACCTCTTCTTTCCCTCTTCCCTTATTATCCTTCCTTCTGCAAAAATTTCCTCTCCAACTTTTACAGGCTTTAGAAATCTTATGCTGGCTTGAGCCAGAACCACATTGGGTTCATTTACGCACGCCATGGCGCAAAAGTCAGCCAGGGAGAAGATAAATCCTCCATGCACGAGACCCATATCATCCGCCACCATTCGGCTATCTGTTTTTAACCTCAATTTTGCATAACCTTCTGACAGCTCTACAACTTCTCCGCTTAGACTTTTGTCAATCTTTAAATGCGTTCTTAACTGCATTCACAAACTCCTCCATCTTTTTGTGATCCTTTATGCCAGGGCTTACCTCTATACCAGAAGATACATCCACTGCATAAGGCCTTACCCTTCTTACGGCCTCTTTTACGTTCTCTGGTTTTAGACCACCAGCCAGAAACACCTTAAAGCCCTCCTCCACAAGGCCTTTGGCAAATTCCCAATCAGACTCTTGCCCGCTTCCACCGTAAAGGTTAGAACATGCATCCAAAAGCACACCATGAGAACCTTTCCACTCTTTTGAGACTTCAAGGCCTGGACATGTTCTAAAGGCTTTTATAACCCTGTTTAGTCCAATGACATTGGCCAACTCCAAGCTTTCTTCTCCGTGTAGCTGGACTAGATCAAAGCCAACATCAAAGGCCCTTAAAGTCTCCTCTGCTGTAGGATTTACCATAACGGCCACCTTTTTGACCCCAATGGCTACAGCCAAAAGGTCTTTTAGCCTTTCCAAACTTACATACCTTGTACTCTTCTCATAAAGTATGATACCCACATAGTCTACTCCTAGCTCCACAGCTTTTTCTATGTCCTCCTTTCTCGTAAAACCACAAAGCTTGATTTTAACCATGTGAAGCTAAATATTATAGTTAGGGAGGTGCAGCAATGAGAAAGATATTATTTATACTTTTGCTTTTTTCTTTATCATTTGCCCAGCCGCATGGTAAGTTTGTCCAAACGCCTTATCAAAAGCCCTTTAAGGTGGTTTACGAATTTTTCTTTGACCATCCAGAAAAGTTAAGGCCAGCACTTGGCTGGATATCCAACGTTATATATGTTCTTACCAATCCGCCATACAACTTTAGTCCAGAGGACATAGACATTGTGGTGGTCTCCCATGGAAGGGAGCTTCCCGTTTTTGCTATGAAAAACAAGGACCAGTATACGGACATAGTGGAAAGGATGGAAAATTTGAGTATGTACGGAATTAAGTTTAAGGTTTGTAAGATGGCTGCAGAACAGATCTATGGCCTTTCTGAAAAGGATTTTTATCCCTTTGTAGAGCTTGTACCTTCCGCTATCACAGAGATAATACACTTGCAACTTCAAGGCTATGCACTAATGATACCGCAGGTTTTTGAGATAAGAAGGTAAAATCCATATCTGTAAGTAATTAAATTACTTCCGTTTATACGCCGGGTGAGAAATTAATCAAAAGAATGTTTTACTACTACTCCTATCCTTGCAAGAAATAAATGAGACAAGCAATGTAGTGCACGCTGATACGTGCCATAAAGCTGACGCGCGTCCTCAATAATGTAGAGGCGGGTTCTAAACCCGCCCTTGGATCCTTGACCCGCCCGATCTTTTATAATGGGGTAGGCTACGAGCCTGCCCCTACGGGCACGAAGCCTCGTGCTCCTACAAAGGATGAATTTCTCACCCAACGTATAGAACTTATAAAATAGGCTTATATGTCTATAAAACCCATTCTTTACCTTCCCCTTTTAAAAACTCCACCGCCGGCTGTGGTACTTTTATCCCCTTTGGGTAGATAAAGGGATCCTCCTTTAGATTAAGGTAAGGTTGTACTATTCCCCATAAGGCTTCTATCTCATCACCCCTTATAAAAAGGGACCTATCACCCTCTACTATATCAAGTAAAAGCACCTCGTAGGCTTCCTCAAACTCGGTGGGAAACTTGTACTCCATAAGGCTTTCTACAGGGCAAGACAAAAGCTTTCCAGTTGGCGGCCTTAGGTCAAAGGCTATTATAAGCTTGCTTTCTGGAGCCATTTGAAAGATGATCTTATTCTGTTGTGGCTTACAGTCCAATAGCTTGGTAAGACTCTGTGGTATTTCCTTAAAAACTATAACTATCTGAGTTAGCTTTTCCTTTAGGGCCTTTCCCGTCATAAGGTAAAAGGGCACACCTTGCCATCTAAAGTTTTCAACCCATACCTTGGCGCACGCAAAGGTTTCCGTTTTGGAATCTTCTTTGCCTACCTCTAAGGTGTAGCCCTCGTACCTTCCCCTTATTAGGCGGTGAATTTCCGTATTCCTCAATACCTTTACCTTTTCATCCCTAATGAACCTCTCTTCCATTAGGGCTGGTGGCTCCATGGCCGTAAAGGCAAGCATTTGGAGCATATGGTTTTGTAGCATGTCCCTTATGGCACCTACCTTATCATAAAACTCTCCCCTTCCTTCCACACCCACCTTCTCAAGGGCCACTATCTGCACATGGTCTATAAAGTTTTTGTTCCATATACCTTCAAAGATGGTGTTGGAGAACCTAAGAGAAAAGATGTTTTGTATGGTATCCTTTCCCAAGAAGTGGTCTATACGGTATATTTCATCTTCTATAAAATATCTGTATAGTATGTCGTTTAGCCTCTTGGCAGAAGCTAGGTCAAAGCCAAAGGGCTTTTCTACAACTATTTTCCTTGGATTTGTAAAATCCCTCAAAAGCCTTCCCAAGTTCCTAACAGTGTCCTCAAATAGGTAAGGGCTAAGTGATAAAAAGAATATAAGCTCTTGACCTTTTAGTTCGCTTATGACCTTTCCCAGCTCAAGGTAGGAGTTCCAATCCTTTGCGTCAAAGGGTATAAAGTTGCAAAGCTTTCCCAGGCCTCTGTCAAGCTGGCAAACTATCTTCTCCCAGTCTTCCCTTTTGCTCCTTGCCAAGGAATAGACCTTATAAAGGCCATTAAGATAGCCCTTAGAATATAGTCTTGAAAGGGATGGGAAAAGCTTCTTTTTTGCCAGATCTCCCGTACCACCTAGTATAAAAAGGGAAAAGCTTTTATTCATGCTTTTTCTTTACTTGATGCCTTCCGAACTCATATCTTAAGCCTGCCAAAAGCCTGTCTCTAAAGGAGTTTTTCTGCCTTGACCTAAAGCGAGCAAAGAGGGCTTCCGCTATGGTAGGCATTGGCACAGCCCTTTTGATGGCCTCTTCCACCGTCCAACGGCCCTCTCCCGTGTCTTCCACATAGGCTTCCAAGGCCTCAAGGTCTCCAAAGTCCTCAAAGACCTTCTGAGTTAGCTCCATAAGCCAGCTGCGTATCACACTGCCCGTGTTGTATATACGTGCCACTTCTTTTAAATCGTAGTTAAAACCACTCTCCTTTAAAAGCTCAAAGCCCTCTCCTATGGCCTGCATAAAGGCATACTCAATGCCGTTATGAACCATTTTGGCAAAGTGTCCAGCCCCAGATTGGCCAAGGTAGGCATAGCCTCTGCCTTCAAAGGATAGATCCTTCAAAAGAGACTCAACCCTTTCAAGGGCTACCCTTTCACCCCCTACCATAAGACAGTAGCCAAGCTCTTCTCCATATACTCCCCCACTCACACCCACATCAAGGAAATAAACGCCTATTTCTTTTAATTCCTTTGCCCTCCTCTGGGAATCTTTATAGTAGCTGTTCCCGCCGTCTATGATTATGTTTCCTGTTTTTAAGTAGGGCCTGAGGCTGTTTATGGCCTCATCTACAACTTCATGAGGAACCATAAGCCAGATAATCTTCTCCTCTTGGTCCTTTAGCTCTTCAAGTCCCTCGAGAACCCTTATATGTTCCTTTGCCCTCTCCCTTGTTTCCAAGCTAACATCGTAACCCCAAACCTCATGTCCCCTTTTGGAAAGCCTTCTTGACATACCAAGCCCCATCCTCCCCAAACCTATCATAAAAAGCTTCATGTATTAAAATTTTAGCACATGTTTATCACTTAACAAGGCCAAAAAGCTTTGCTAAGAATTCTAAGGAGTCTTGGTTTAGCAAAAGTATGGAAATGATGGTAAATTTTATATCAAGCTTGAGTATTTCCCCCTTAACTTTGAAGATTCTTTTTCTATCCTCGCTTCAAACTCTGTCTTTATGCTTTCCACCTTTGCCTAAAGTTCCATCTTTAAAAGTTGTAAATCCGCTTTCGTAGCTAGCTCCCTTGTAAGCTCCTCTTTTAGTTCCAACTTTTTCTATATGGCTATATACTTAGCTTTCTATTCAATGCTTTCCAAGGCTATTTCAATGGCCTGCGCTACCCTTTTGGCTTCCTCCTTTCCAAGCTTCTCTTCCAACAATTGTAATACATCAATGGTTAAATGTGACATGGTTAAAATTTTGGATCAAATACTTTAACAGTTAAAGATTACCCATAACCAAAAAGCAGGTCAAGTATGCCGGGTTAATTTGTAAAATACTTGAGCGAATATATTTCTCACACTTAATCATTAACTTACTTAACAGTTTCAATTTATATGTTATAGTTTTTGGTGGGAGGTGAATAAAATGAAACTAAAAACTTTTATCGTTTTTGCAGTGGCATTAATTTTAGCAGCATGGCAGCTGAGTTATGCAACTATGAAGGTCAAAGCATGCGACCTGTTGAACAATGAAGAACTAGAAGCGTTCGCAGGTGGGAAGATGTGGGGCCGTGGAGAGCTTTTACAACATGGAGGAGGCATTTCCGAGTGCATGTTTCAGTATGAGGAGAACCGTATTTACGTAAGATATAGAACTGGTATTAGCTGGTTTGAGTATGTAAAGAAAATGGATAAGGGTGAAGCTATTTCAAACATCGGCGATGAAGCCTATTGGTACTCTGTTTCCAAATCTCTCATAGTAAGAGTCAAAGATAATACTTTGCAGATTCAAATGGCTTTTCCCCCTAATGGGCTCAAAACGAACCAAAAAACTGCTGCAATAAATTTGGCAAAAAAAGCAATAACCCGATTAAAGCCTTAAATTCTCACCCATAACCAAAAAGCAGGTCAAGTATGCCGGGTTCTATCTGTATCTCCCACTCAGTATGGCTATCATCCTTATTCAACACCATAACATAACCTTCCCTTTCAAAGTAAAGGATTATTTTGGCAAGGTTGGCAAGGCCACATAGCTTACCGCTTCTTAGGCTTGTTATCTTAATCCTAGGCTTTGGTGTATCCGCCTCCTTATACAGGTTTAAAAGCTCATCCTTTAGGGCATAATGAAGACTTTCAAAGTCGCACACTTAGGGCCTCCTTGACCACTTGAGAATCTTTAAAAGGATATTTTACACCTTTTATCTCCTGATAGTCTTCATGTCCTTTCCCGGCCACTACTACCACATCACCCTCCTTTGCCAAGCCTATGGCAATCTCTATGGCTCTTCTTCTGTCCTCTTCTACAATCACTTTACTTTTGTCTTTTATACCAGCCAAGATATCTTCAATGATGGCCATGGGCTCTTCAAACCTTGGGTTGTCGGAAGTGAGAATAACAAGTTCTGCCAATTCTTCCGCCACTTTACCCATAAGGGGCCTCTTTGTCCTGTCCCTGTTTCCACCTGCACCAAAGACTGCAATGAGCCTATTCTTTGCCAGAGCCTTGGCCGTTCTTAGTACCTTTTCCAGCGCATCGGGCGTGTGGGCATAATCTACCACCACCATAAAGCCATTGCCCTTATAGGTTTCAAACCTTCCTGGCACATGCACCTCTTTTATGCCTTCTTGTATAACCTCTGGAGAAAGGCTCCACAGAAAGCCCAAAAGTATGCCAAGGGAAAGGTTATAAGCTTGAAAGCCTCCCCTTAAGTTGGAATAAAAGGTATATTCCTTTCCTTCATATTCTACTTTCAGCCTTGAGCCTTCAAGGCCTGTGGAAAAGTCCAACATCTTCAAATCCCCTTCTTTTCCATAGGTTTTTACCTTTTTAGCCATGCTTATGAGCCTTTTGCCCCAAGGGTCGTCGGCGTTTATAAGGGCATGCTGGTATTCATACTCTGTAAAGAGTCTTGCCTTTGCCAAAAAGTAGTCTTCCATGGTCTGGTGGTAATCCAGGTGATCTTGGCTTAGGTTTGTAAAGGCTACTGTATGAAAAACCGTTCCCCACACCCTTTTTTGGTCCAAGGCATGGGAAGAGACCTCACAGACCACAACCTTTGCCTCTTCCTTCCTCATCTCCGCTAAGGTGGAGTGCCACTTTATTGGGTCTGGCGTGGTCCTTCCCTCATATTCGTATATTTTTTCTCCAAGCCTGTAGTATATGGTGCCTATAAGGCCTGTTTTTATGCCCGCCGTGTTTAGTATGGACTCTACAATGTGTGTGCTTGTGGTCTTTCCATTGGTTCCCGTTATACCTATAACCTTTAGAGCCTTTGATGGCTCACCGTAGAAAAGGCTGGAAAGTTCCCCAAGGGCCTTTTTTGTGTCTTCCACCCTTATTATGCGTGGGTCCTCTATGCCCACATCCCTCTCCACAAGCACAGCCACAGCACCCCTTTCAAGGGCTTCTCTTACAAAACTGTGGCCATCCACCTGAGTGCCTCTTATGGCTACAAAGATATAACCTGGATATACTTCCTTTGAATTGGCGCTGATGCCCTTACATCCTTTTAAAAGTTCTTCAAGCCTCACTTTTCTGTTATGGTCTCTTCCACCTTCATGCCAAAGTGTCTTCCAGCCTCTTCTATATAGCCCAAAACCTCATCTCCTTCCTTTAATTCGGCTACAGATAAAGGAGTGCCGTCTGGCCTTGTTAGTCTTATGGTCTCCGCATTCTGCAGTATGGCGCTTATCTTTTTGTTCTCATACTTTCCTTCCACCAAAAGCATGGGCCTTCTTTCCACCTTTGCCCTTCCCACATACACAAGCCTTCCCCTTCCCTTATAGTCGTAGACCATTACAGGGTCTCCAGCAGATAGTTCACACAAGTATTTGGTCCTGTTTCCCGGCACCCTTATATACATATGCACAGCGCCCGCATTCACCCTAAAGGGCCTTGAAGCCACATAGGGGTTTTCCTCCGTTTCCGCATGCACAAGGAACATACCACCAGAAGAGTTTCCTACTAGCATGCCCTCTCCACGGTTAAGCATAGAAGTGGTATCCACACAAACTCTGTCTCCAAGGCCAAGGGGCAAAATCTTTGTTATCTTTACCACCACAAGGGGCAATCTTTCCTCTTCCTCTTCTAGCACCTTGCCAACCCTTTTTATAGTATTCATATCTTTTGTTTTTAGGACTATGCCTTTTACGCCCTTTTCAAGTACTTTTATAGCAAGCCTTGCTTCCTCCTCGTTCTTTACCACTGAATAGAGCTCTTCCCTCTGGGCTATTAGGTTTTCAAGGGGTATGATGGTCCAATCGGTGGTCTCTACAATAACCTTTACCTGTGGTGGAAACTTGGCTGCCCTTTCTTCGTCCTCCTTGCCCTCTATTAGTACATAGGCAAAGTCTCTTCCCTCAATAAGGTCCGCACCATCCTTAGAAGCCACCACTACCCTACCAAGAGCTTTAACCTCTTGAACCTTTGAAGGATTCGAAAGCCATATGACCTTTGCACCCGATTCTAGGGCTGTGGTTATGAGCTTTTTGTCGTAGTCTTCCACCCAATACCAAAAGTCTTTCATAAGAAAAATTATACCTTTTCTTCCACCAGGCTTAGAATCTTTTCCACCACTTCTTCTGGGCTTAGCCCTGTTGTGTCTATTATTGTGGCATCTTCCGCAGGCTTAAAAGGATAAAGGGGCCTGTTTTTGTCCCTTTCATCCCTCTCTATTATGGCCTTAAGTATTTCCTCAAAGCCAACCTCTATCCCCTCCTCTTTTAGTTGTATATATCTCCTCTTTGCCCTCTCCTCTGGTGAAGCGGTGAGAAAGACCTTTAGCTCTGCTTCGGGAAATATATGGCTTCCCGCATCCCTCCCTTCCGCTACCACCTGCCCTTGCCCCACAAGTGACCTAAAGAATTGGTTTATCTTTTCTCTAAAGCCTGGCAAACTTGCTATCTGGGATGCCCTTTTACCAACATCTTCCGAGCCAAGCTTATGGCTTATGTCCTCACCCTTATAGATCACCACCGTCTTTGCTATATCTAGCCTAACTTCAATGGGTTTTTCAAAAACTTTGATAACATCATTCTCTTTTAGCCCTTCCACCATACAGATATAGGCAAAGGCCCTGTATACTAGTCCTGTGTTAAGATAAGGTATGTTTAACCTCTTTGAAATCTCCTTTGCTACAGTACTTTTGCCACTGCCCGCAGGGCCATCTATGGCTATCTTCATCAGATAAAGCCTCTTCCTCCAGAAGATACACCTTTTAGCCTCAACTCTAAATCGGCAGGCCTGCTAGCATATCTAAGGGCAGTGGTATAGTCTATAAGCCCTTTTCCATAAAGCTCCTCCAAGTGCTGGTCAAAAAGTTGAGTCCCATAAACGGACTTGCCTTTTTCAAGTAAAAGTGGTATTTCATCAAATCTAGATGTATCTATGATAGCTTCCTTTATAGATGCCGTGTTTATAAGCACCTCCACAGCTGGTATAACACCAGTACCATCAGCCCTTGGAAGCAGCCTTTGAGAAAATATGGCTATAAGAGTCTCAGCCAATTGAAGCCTTATCTGCTCCCTTACTTCAAGGTTAAACATACCTATAAGCCTGTTTATGGTCTCCTTTGCGTCAAGGGTGTGAAGGGTGGACATAACCAAATGTCCAGTTTCTGCCGCTTGAAGTGCTATAAGGGCCGTTTCTGGATCTCTTATCTCTCCTACCATTATTACGTCTGGGTCTTCCCTTAAAGCAGCTCTTAAGCCCCTTGCAAAGGAAGAAGTGTCTATGCCCACCTCACGTTGGACTATGAAGGACTTTTTGTCTCTAAAAAGGTACTCTATAGGATCCTCTATAGTAATGATCACGTCTTCTCTTGTTTCATTTATGATATCTATAAGAGCTGCCAAGGTGGTGGATTTACCAGACCCTGTGGGACCAGTAACCAATATTAAACCCTTCGTATGTTCAAGTATTACTTTCCTTATTACCTCTGGAAGGTTAAGGTTTTCAAAGGAAGGTATATTAAAGGGTATTACACGAAAGGCAACACCTACGGTTGTTCTCTGTTTATACACATTTACACGAAAACGGGCCACTCCAGGCAATGAGTAGGAAGTATCAGCTTCTCCAAACTCTTCAAACTCCACCATCTTCTTTCTGTTCTTTTCAAGCACCTCCCTCACTATCAAATCCATAACCTTTTCATCCAATGGTGGAAAATCCTCAAGCCTTTGAAGTTTCTTTTTAACCCTTACAACAGGTAAACTACCAGTCTTTAGATGTATATCGGAAGCCCCAAGCTCTATGGCTTTTTTAAGTATCAGCTGAAGCAAGGCCAACCACCTCTCTTACTTTGTTTTCTATCTCCTTAGCTATTTCTGGGTTTTCCATTAAAAACTTTCTCGCTTGCTCTTTACCTTGTCCTAGCCTTATCTCTCCATAGCTATACCATGCGCCACTTTTGTTGATAACCTTGAGATCGCTGGCCACATCTATAAGATCACAGAGCTTGCATATACCCTCTCCATAAAGCACGTCAAACTCAGCTTCTTGGAAGGGCGGAGCTAGTTTGTTCTTCACCACCTTAACCCTTACCCTGTTGCCCGTCTTTTCCCCTCCATCCTTCACCTCGCCTATACGCCTCACATCCAGCCTCATATCTGCAAAGAACTTAAGGGCTCTTCCACCAGGCGTAGTTTCCGGGTTTCCAAACATAACTCCTATCTTTTCTCTTAGCTGGTTTATAAAGATTATGGCTGTGTTGGCCTTATGAGCCAAACCCTTTAACTTTCTAAGAGCTTGGGACATTAGCCTTGCCTGTTTACCCACATGAGCCTCTCCTATCTCACCTTCCAACTCATCCTTTGGCACCAGAGCAGCCACCGAATCTATCACGATCACATCTACCGCATTACTTGCTACAAGACTTTCCGCTATCTCCAAGGCTTGTTCTCCATAATCTGGTTGGGATATATAAAGGTTTTCCGTATCCACACCTATCTTCTCGGCATATTTAGGGTCCAAAGCATGTTCTGCATCTATAAAGACCGCTATGCCTCCTCTCTTTTGTGCCTCCGCTATTATGTGAAGGGCCAAGGTGGTCTTTCCAGAAGACTCTGGACCAAATATTTCAATAACCCTGCCCTTTGGAATGCCCCCTATGCCGGTGGCTATATCAAGGGCAAGAGAACCTGTAGGTATTACATCCACCTTAACCTTTTCAGCCCTTTTTAAGGGCATTATAGACCCCTTGCCGAAACGCCTTTCTATACTTGTAAGGGCGTTTTCAAGAGCCTTTTTCTTCTCAAGGGTTTCCTTTTGCGTTTCTTCTACCATATTTATCTCCTTCCTAATATTCTACCACCCTTGGCACCACAAAAAATCCTCCCTCGCCTTCTGGTGTCTGCCTGAGTATAAGCTGTGGGTCAAAATCTTTTACAGCCTCGTCCTCTCTCATGGGCGTTTCTTCAAAGTAAGGCGTGTAAGGCTCTATACCTTCCGTGTTTACCTCTTGAAGCTGTTCCACAAAGGACAGTATGCTTTGAAGTTGCTTTTCAAAGTGTTCCTTCTCTTCCTCCGTTAGCCTTATCCTTGCCAGATGGGCCACCTTTTCTACCTTCATATAGATAGAATATAACAAATGTAGTCTTATTTTTCCAGTCCTTAGGTAAGTGCGAAGCCTTTGTTTGTAAATGCTGGGTGAGGAATGCACCCTTTGTAGGAGCAGGTTCATAATTGTGGCATGCGTCAGCGTACCATTACAGGAAGCCTACGGGTCTTAATTCCCACTCGGCATATAAGTATATTCTTATATAATTATAAGTGCCCTTTAACAATTGGAGGAGGTAATCTATGGAACAAAGCCTTCAAGAGCTTAGAACTCTACTCAAAAGAATAGAGCTAATTATAGCCCAGCATATAAACTACGTGGATAGGTTAAAAAAGAGCTTGAGGGATGGTGAGGCCTTTTCTCACAAGAAATGTACCGAATGCGCCTTTGGTAAGCTTTTTTTATTCGGAGATATGGCCCAACAAGGACCAATATCCATTGGAGATTTCCGGCCTTTTGGAAAACATAGAAAGGCTTCATTGCGATTTTCATCAAAAGGCCTTTGAAATAGAATCTGTGGCCACGCAAGAAGAAAAATTGAAAATCCTAAAGGAAGTGGAAGAGTATTCCATGAGTTTGCTTAATCCTCTTTTATCCCTGAGGGGTAAGTTAAAAAGGCTATTCAATGAAGGTTAATAACTTGTCTCATTTATTTTTATCACGCAGGAAAAACCCTCTCAAAAGCAAAAGGGTTATGGCTATGCTTATGCTGGCATCCGCCAAGTTAAAGGCTGGCCAAGAAAGGCCTCCGTAAGAAAGGTATATAAAGTCCCTCACCTTTCCCAAAAGGGCCCTGTCGTAAAGATTTCCCAAGGCGCCACCACCCACCATACCCATAAGGATGCTAACAAAGGCGTCTTTTGACCTAATGGCGTAAAGAAAAGTAATAGCTAAAGCCAAAAGGGGTGTTATTAAAAGCAGTGGAAGCCTTAAAAAATCGGGAGCATTAGAAAAAAAGCCAAAGGCAACCCCTTTGTTGTAAATAAGAACCAAGTGCAAAAAGGGCAAAAGGCTTATGTCCCTATCTGCAAGATAAACTTCCGCCATCTTTTTTGTCAAAAGGTCCAAAAAAAGAACCAATGTAGCAACGGCTATATATATCAAAGCATGTTTTCTAATGCTTTTTGCCATATCTCCTCAAACTCTTTTACGCTGTTTTCAAAAATAGACTCCTCGTTGTTGGTAAGGGTAAAAAGGCCATCCTCCCTTACCCTGCCAAGCAATAGCCAATCAAGGCCATGAGCCTCTACCTCATCCTTTAGCCTTTCTGCCTTCTCCTTTTCCACGCTTAAGACCACAAGGCTTGGGTTTTCTGAGAAAAGGAAAAAGTCAAGACGGTCTTCTATGTAAAGGTTTAGGTCCATACCGAGACCGCTACCAAAAAGGCACTCAAGTAGTGCAATGGCAAGGCCACCTACAGAAACATCATGAGCAGACCTTATTATGTCATCTTCAATAAGCTTTATAAGGAGTTCATGAAGCCTCTTTTCCTTCTCCAGATCCACAGCTGGCACATCACCACCCACTTTGCCATGAACCACTTTTAGAAATTCACTGCCTCCAAGGGAATACTCCCTTTTTATATCACCTACGAGAAAAACCAAGTCCCCTTCTTCCTTAAACTTGTGGTCCACAAACTTACCCTTTTCTATAGCGCCCACGGCCACAAGTATGGGTGTAGGGTATACGTTCCTTATCTCTCCCCTTTCTACCGTTTCGTTATACAAAGACACATTTCCGCTCACCACAGGCACGCCAAAAAACTCACAAGCCTCCGCCATGCCTTCTATGGCCTTTACCAACTGCCACATTATCTCCGGCCTGTCTGGGTTTCCAAAGTTAAGGCAGTCTGTAATGCCCAAGGGCTTAGCACCTACACAGGCAAGGTTCCTTAGGGCCTCGGCCACTATATACTTGCCCCCCTCATAGGGGTTTAGAAAGACCATCCTTCCATTGCCTTCCGAAGTTATAGCTATTAGCTTGTCGCTCTTTAATTCCGGCCTTACAACCCATTTGACCCTTAGCACAGCACAGTCTCCGCCGGGTTTTAGCACCGTGTTTGTGCCTACTTGATGGTCATACTGGCTATATATCCATTCCTTTGAACATATGTTTGGAGATGCAAGGAGCTTCTTAATAGATTCTCTTATGTTAGCCTCCGGGAGCTCCTTTTGGTCAAAGGTTCTCAAGGTTTTTATATACTCTGGCTCTTTGTAAGGCTTTTCATAAACCGGCGCCTCATCCACTATTAAGCTCACTGGAAGCTCTGCCACAAGCTCGTCCTTATAGTAGGCTCTAAAGACTCCATCTTCTGTGAGCCTTCCTACCACCTCACCCTCCAGGTGGTAAAACTTGGCAAGCTCCTTTAGCCTTTCCACCTTGTTCTCTTGAATAACAAGCAACATCCTCTCTTGGCTTTCGGAAAGGAGTATTTCAAAGGGCTTCATGTTTTCTTCTCTTAGCGGTACTTTATCCAGCCAAAGCTCCACACCACACTTGGACTTGCTTGCCAGCTCCGAAGCAGAACCAGAAAGGCCAGCGGCGCCAAGATCTTGAAGGCCAGATATAAGGCCTTCATCAATTATCTGCAAAAGGGCTTCTATGAGCTTTTTGCCAAAGTATGGGTCTCCCACCTGCACGTTGGGAAGCTTTTCCTCAGAGCTCTCATCAAACTCGCCAGAGGCCATAACAGCCCCATGTATGCCATCTCTACCCGTTGCAGAACCAAGCAAGAAAAGAAGGTCTCCTACCTTCCCCCTTGCCCTAAGCATCTTTCCAGCGGGCAAAACTCCAAGACAAAAGGCATTTACCAATGGGTTGGTTTTGTAGCATTCTTCAAAGTAGGTTTCTCCAGCCACTGTTGGAATGCCCACGCAGTTGCCATAGTGGGATATGCCCTTTACCACACCCTTTACTATCCTTTTGTCAATGGGCAAGCCAAACCTCAAAGAATCCACAAGGGCTATGGGCCTTGCACCCATGGAAAGTATATCCCTTATTATTCCTCCCACGCCAGTGGCAGAACCATGAAAAGGTTCTATGTAGGATGGATGGTTGTGGCTTTCTATTTTGAAGGCAAGCCATACCTTTTGATCCAGCTCTACCACACCCGCATTCTCACCGGGACCTTGCACCACCCAGCTTGCCTTTGTGGGGAATTTTCTAAGATGAACCTTGGAAGATTTGTAAGAGCAATGCTCCGACCATAGGGCCCCGAGGATACCAAGCTCTGCCGAGTTTGGTTCCCTTCCGAGTCTATCTACTATTCTTTTGTACTCTTCTTCCTTAAGGCCATACAGCTCAAAAGTTTTCATTCCTTGTTTTCTCCAAAGACTTCCTTCTTTATCTCCTCCTCCCTTCCAAATACACCCATTATGTGGTAGCCATTGTCCACATGTATGACTTCTCCCGTTATGGCCCTTGACCAAGGGCTACATAGAAATAGGGCCGTGTCTCCCACCTCTTCTATGGTTATAGCTCTTCCAAAGGGGTTTACCTTCATGGTATGTTCCATAAGGAGATGAAAGCCTGTTATGCTGTAGGCGGCAAGGGTTTTTACAGGCCCGGCGGATATGGCGTTTATCCTATGGCCGTGCTTTGCTATATCGTAGGCCAAGTATCTTACAGTGCATTCAAGGGCTGCCTTTGCTATACCCATAACATTGTAATGAGGCACAACCTTCTCTGCCCCGTAGTAAGAAAGGGTGATTATAGAACCTTCCCTACCCTCCATAAGGGGCAAAAGTTCCCTTGTAAGGGCTATGAGAGAATAAACGGATATGTCCATGGCTATCTTAAAGCCTTCCCTTGATGTGTCTATAACACCACCCTTGAACTCCTCCTTTGGTGCGTAGGCGATAGAATGCACTATTATGTCAAGACTTCCCCAAGTCTTAGAGAGCCATTCATAAAGCCCCTTTATGTGTTCATCCTTTGAAACGTCGCACTCAAAGGTGAGCTTAGAGCCAAGCTCTTGAGCTATCTCTTCCACCCTCTTTTTTAACTTATCGTTGGCGTAGGTAAAGGCAAGCTCCGCACCTTCCCTATGAAAGGCCTTAGCTATGCCATAGGCTATGCTCCTTTCGTTTGCCACACCAGTTATAAGAGCTTTTTTACCTTCCAAGAGCCCCATCTATGCCTCCTCACTCAAGTATTTTTAATACCTCTTCCACCCCTTTACCCTCATGTACTATAAGATTAAGAGCTCTAACCATCTTTATCCTATCCCTTGCTTGGAAGATGTTCCTTCCTATAGATAGACCCTTTGCTCCAGCCTTTATGGCTCCATAGACCATTTCAAGCACTTCCCTCTCCGTTTTCATCTTTGGGCCGCCAGCTATCACTACTGGTATGGGACAACCTTCCACCACCTTTGTAAAGCTCTCAGGGTCCCCCGTATAGGGCACCTTTACTATGTCCGCTCCCAATTCTGCACCAAGCCTTGCACAATGGGCAACCACCTTTGGTTCATACTGGTTCATATCCTTTCCCCTGCCGTAGACCATGGCAAGCAAGGGCATGCCCCACTCTTCACAAACCTTGGCCACATAGCCAAAGTCCCTAAGCATCTCCCTTTCCATATCTGCGCCCACGTTCACATGTATGGATACGCCATCGGCACCAAGCTTTATAGCCTCTTCCACCGTGCAAACAAGCACCTTGTCGTTTTTGGTGGGAGCCCAATCGGTGGATGCGGAAAGATGCACTATTAGGCCTATGTCTTTGCCCCTGCCCCTATGTCCAGCCTTTACCATGCCTTTGTGAAGGACTACCGCATTAGCGCCACCTTCTGCCACGTCCTCCACTGCCTTGCGTACGTTTTCTATACCTTCCATTGGACCAGAGCTAACTCCATGGTCCATTGGCACTATTATGGTCTTTCCAGTATCTCTGTTCATAAGCCTTTCAAGCCTAAGCACCTTTCCCAAGCTCATCTTTGACCTGTTTTGCCAAACTGCACCAAAAGGCACAGTCTGGGCTGGGGTACTTTTATCCCGCCCTTTTTTAAGCTTTCCCAACTCCCCAGCAGGCGGTATTTTGGGAAAGCCAAGGCCCCAAATCCCCAAGATGTTGTACTAAGGTCCGTTTCCATGGTAGCTTTAGCTTAGAATTATAGCATAAGTATTTTATAAACCAAGCTTGCTATTAAGGGTATGGTGAAGTTATCATCAAGCTTTAAAGGCAAAATTTCTGCTACAGAAGACAACAAAGCAACTATAAAAGCCTGCCACAAACCTATAAAAGGAGAAAGGACAAAAAAGACGGAAAGGAAAAAGGCAAAGGCGCCTTCAAGGCTTTTATTTCCTATCCTTCTTTTCCCATACCTTATACCCACCATACCCGCAAAGGCATCCCCCACCGCCAATACTACCACACCCACCGTAGAAGCCTCTTTACCAAAGATAAGAAAGCCGAGAAAAATTCCCAGATTGGCCCATAGGGCTTGTATGCTTGGCTTTGAATAGTTCTTTTCCCTCTCAAGCTTATAAACGAGTCTATAGTAAAAGGGAAATCTTTCCTTCCAAAAACCCATAACAGTTAAAAGGTTTATAAACAAAACAAGCAGGAAAGAAAGGATAGTCAAAGGCTTTGGGAAGAAGTTTATGGGCAGAAGCCAGAGTAAAAGGGCAAAAAGGTGAAAAAGCTTTCTCCTTACTTCCAGATCCAATATAATTTCACCTATGTTCATATACGAGGCTACCAACCCTCAGCTTATTTTAATACACCTCCATGGCTTTGCAAGCAATGTGGTGGGCAGCAAAGTATCCTTCCTAAGAGAAAGGTCTCTACAAGGGAGATTTTCCTTCTTTGCCATGGACTTGGACTATCATACTACAACCACCACAAGAACCCTTGAAGTGATTGATGTCCTTGTAAAGGGCTTTTCCCAGAAGTTTGAAGAAGTGTGGCTCTCCGGAAGCTCTCACGGTGGCTATGTAATATTGAATTATATAAAGCTCTATAGACCCAATAGGGTTAAAAAGGTCTTTCTCTTTGCCCCTTCTTACTCTACTTTGCAGTTGACTATGGAAGAAGTAGGTGAAGAAAACTGCAAAAATTGGCTTGAGGGAAAAGAAGACTTAAAGATTGTAGAGTGTGAGACTGGCCTTGAAGTTGTCATAAACAGGGAGTTTGCGGCGGATATAAGAGAAAGGGGTTACGAGATAATATATGATGGAGAGATAAACTTTCCCACAGAACTGCCTTATGAGATATATGTTTTCCATGGTACAAAAGATAATGTGGTGCCTGTAGAACACTCAAGGCTTTTTACAAGCAAGGTAAAGGTTAAACATTATTTAGAGATTGAGGATGATCATAGGCTTAGCAACACTTTCAAAGATATAGTGGAAAAGTTTTTGTAGGGTAAATCTTTGATAAAGGTCATAGCAAATACCACAAAGACAAACATAATATACTTATCACTTTTAGGAGGTGCTAAGATGTTTGAATATAGCGAAAAGGTTTTGGACCATTTTTTGAACCCACGTAATGTGGGTGTGCTTGAGGATGCCAATGCTGTAGGGCAGTGTGGCAATCCAGCCTGTGGAGATGCCATGCTCTTTACCCTTAAGATAAATCCAGAGAACGATGTTATAGAGGATGTAAGGTTTAAGACCTTTGGTTGTGGTTCTGCCATTGCCGTTTCCTCCCAGCTTACTGAGATGATAAAGGGCAAGCCCATAAGCTACGCCCTCAACCTTACCTACAAGGACATTTTTGACGAGCTTGGTGGCCTCCCTCCTCAGAAGATACACTGCACCAACCTTGGGCTAGAAACGCTTCATGTGGCCATAAAGGATTATCTCCTCAAGCAAGGAAGAGTGGAAGAGGCCATGCGTATACCAGACTGCTACGAAGAGGAAGAGGAAGAAAGCAGGGAGTTTGAGTTCCTATCCACATAAAGATAAGGGCTGTTGCTCTTTTTTCAGGAGGGCTTGATAGCTCTTTAGCGGTCCGCCTCCTTCAGGACCAGGGCGTTGAGGTAAAGGCCATACACTTTTACACAGGCTTTTGCATTACAGAACACAAAAGGCGCCTTGGCCTGAAGCGAGAAGACGGATCGCCCTATGTGAATCCTGCTTTGAAAGCAGCAGCCCAGCTCCAAGTTCCCATAGAGATAGTGGATATATCACAAGAGTATTTTGATGTTATCCTTAATCCCAAGTATGGCTATGGTAAAAACGTCAACTCCTGTGTAGATTGTAGGATATATATGTTTAAAAAGGCAAAGGAGATAATGGAAAGGGAAGGATACCAATTTTTTATAACTGGCGAGGTGCTTGGCCAAAGGCCCATGAGCCAAACCTTTGAAAGGCTTATGCTAATAGAAAAGGAGGCTGGGCTTGAGGGCTACGTTCTAAGGCCCCTCTCTGCCAAGCTTTTGCCAGAAACCATACCAGAAAAACTTGGCTGGGTCAAAAGGGAAAAGCTTTTGGATATAAGGGGAAGAGGAAGGAAAAAACAGATAGCCTTGGCCCAAAAGTATGGCTTAGAATATGAACAACCTGCAGGTGGGTGTTGTTATCTTACGGATGAGAACTACGCCTATAGGTTTAAAGAGGCTTTACATAAGGAAGGTCTTATAACAAGGGACGATTTGGTGTTTTTTGCCTTGGGGCGACATCTTCGCCTACCCTCTGGAACCAAGCTAATAGTGGCAAGGAACGAGGGGGAAGTCAGATTTCTCCAAGGTTTTAGGAATAGATACAGCTATGCATACAGGAAGGATGGGAAGGGAACATTAGCCCTTATTAAAGGAAGGCCATCTGAGGAAGAGCTAAAGCTTATAGCTGATATTATAGCAAGGTATTCCAAAAACCAAGCATGTGAAGTTTTAATAAACCTTGAAAGCAGGGAAGTATGTCTTTATGGTGAGCCTATAAGCGAGGATTTGGTTGAATCTCTTAAAATATTTAATAAGAAAGGAGCAAAGTATGAAACTTGAAGATATAAAGCCAGACGTGGTACATGATGTAGTTGGCACCTTTTGCCCAGTGCCAGTGGCCGAAACGGCCAGAGTGATGAAAACTATGCAGATAGGGCAGGTACTTGAACTTGTAGCAGATGACCCAGGTGTGGTGGAAGATATACCCGCTTGGTGCAAGGCAACGGGCCAGGAGTTTTTGGGTATGTATGAAGAGGATGGCGAGTACCATCTTTTTGTGAAAAAGGTTAAAGAGTCATGAAAGAAAGGATTACCCTTGATATAAGCTTAACAGAACTTTTTCAAAATATGCCACAGGCAAAGGAAGTACTTATGAGGTATGGTTATTCAAAGTTGGTAGAAGAGGACATAGAGGACGTGGTGGTGGACAAACTAACTCTCAAGGGTTTCTGTAGGCTGATGGATTTGGATGAGGAAGCTCAGGGAAATCTTTGGCAGGAGATCCAAGATTTATATAGAAAGGTGGAGGATTAGCTATGGAAGAAAGAGAGCTTAAAGAGGTAGAAGCCATACTTGAGAAAATTAGACCCGCTCTAAAGGAGCACCACGGAAACCTTAAAGTGGTGGATATAAAAGAAGGGGAGGTTTACCTTCAGTTTGAAGGGGGTTGCACGGATTGTCCTATAGTGGATGTAAGTGTAAAAAATGTGGTTGATGTGGCCATTAAAGGCAATCTAAGCTGGGTCAAAAAAGTAGAAATACTTCAACCCAAATACCATATAGGATGAACCTTGATGGTAAAACGGAAGTCTACGGTGTAGTGGGCTATCCTGTCAAACACTCTCTTTCTCCTGTATTTCAAAACAGAGCCTTTGAATACCATTCAATAAACGCCGTTTATGTGCCTTTTGAAGTAAAGCCAGAAGAGTTTGAAATAGCCTTTAAGGGCCTAAAGGCCCTTGGTGTAAAAGGAGTTAATATAACCTTGCCCCACAAAGAAAAGGCACTTGAGCTTGCGGACTTTGTAGATGGCCACGCAAAAGCTATAGGATCTGTTAACACCTTAAAGTTTACCCAAGAAGGTGTATATGCCTACAACACGGACTGGATAGGCTTTTTAAAGGCTGTGAAGAAGCTATTGCTACAGTTGAAAGATATTAAAACCTTGGTCCTTGGAGCAGGGGGTTCTTCAAGGGCCATCCTTTATGCCCTAAAAGGTGAAGGGTCGGAAGTTTATCTGTGGAACAGGACCATAGAAAAGGCCTATAGGCTCTGCGAAAGCTTTGACTGCAAATTGGTAGAAAGGCCAGAAAAGATAATAGATGAGGTTAAACTTATAGTCAATACCACCTCCTCAGGGTTAAAAGAGGATGACCTACCCCTTTTTGATTATGACTTGCTTAAACCAACCCACGTAGTAGTAGATATAATATACAAGGAAACGCCCCTTTTGAAAAAGGCCAAAGAGAAAGGTTGTATCTTCCAAGATGGCTTAGATATGCTCTTATACCAAGGCATGGAAAGCTTCAGAATATGGACTGGTTTGGAAGTTCCTTATGAAGTGGTGAAGGAAGCTGTGTTAAAGTTCGTATAAAGTTTATAATTTAATGGCATGAATTTCTTTGTAATTTTACTCACCATACTATCCTTTTTGTCAATAAGCGTCTTTGAAGGTGCGGTCATCCTTGGGCTAATTTATATATTCATAGCCTATCTGAGGAAAAAGAAAAGCCTAAAAGGTGAGCTTTCTTTACCCTTATTAGTTCATGCAATCCCTACCTTACTTTCCACTTTAATATACGCACCACACCTTTTAAACAAAGCCTTTGAAAGAAGCGTATTCCTTTTTCTTTATTTTGGTGGTGATGAAGTAAAAGTTAATGAAAAATACCTTTATAGGCTAAACCTTATAATTAGCCTTATTGGCTTTCTTTTGCTACCTGTTGTGTTTTATAAATACTATTATAAAGGCACGGTAGCTCCAATATGGGGTGGTGTTTTTGAGGTGGCCACCTTTTATTCTCTTTTTAGCCTTTCTGCCTTAGCCTTGTTCTTAAAAACAAAAAGGCTTTGGTGGCTTTTGGCCTTTTTTGTGTTTATATCAATGGTCTTTTTTTCACTCAGAAGGTCCACCATACTTGGCCTTGTTATAACTCTCCTATTGCTCGTCTTTTTACTCAGAGGTGTTATAAAACTTAGGTATATGATAGTAATAGCCTTGCTTTCCATCTCATTAGGAGCAGTTTTTTCATACAACTTTGTAAAAAAAGATGCAAGATTCCAAGCTTTTTATAAGGTTCTTACTGGTCAAGAAAAGCTTGATAATAGAACCTTGGATGCCATATCCAGTCTAAGGTGGGCCAACTTAAGAGCAGGGCTTATGGTAATAGAAAGGGATATAAAGGAAGCAAATATTGTGCCACTTTTGATAGGCCATGGCCTTAAACCCGAGGAAAGGGAGGGGCTACACATAAAATCCGCCGTAGGTTATGAATCTGTTCTTTTTATATCAGAGTTTATAGAAAAGGGACTTTTGGGCCTTTTGGCCATTCTTTGGCTATACTGGAAATACTACTTTTTTGTTTTTAGATACAAACTTGCAGACTTTTTGGTTATTCCCTTTTTACTTATGCCTTCCGTAATGTTTGTAGGTTCCTTATTTACAGGTTTTTGGGATGCTTTATTGCCCTTGTATTTCTTATGGTTTAGAATGATAGAACAGTATGAGAGAGCCTAAGGGAAATACTTATGCTATGGGCTTAAAAGCTTCATACTCTGCCTTTATGTACGTCTAAGGCACAAAATCTCAACCCTGGGCGTAGCAAAAATTCCCTTTAGGAAATTCTTTTACAGCATACGTGTGGTGAGAAATTAATTAAGCAACGGAGATACCATTATACCTTTTTGCTAAAAATAAATGAGACAAACAATACGCCGGGTGAGAAATTAGGCCTCAAGTTCACCCCTCCTGTAATAGCTATATCCAATAGCATAAGCATATGTATAAACAAGCACACAAGTTAAAGTCCTCCACCCACTACCAGCATTGAAAAGTTTTATCTGACTTATAACACCCTCCACCACCTGCCTTTTTGCCC
>Ga0101942_100074_pt1 | contig 67305 bp, 70 predicted proteins | sample DewCreD2012metaG_4_FD_75243 | JGI IMG/M metagenome (GOLD analysis project Ga0101942, IMG submission 75243) | Hot spring sediment bacterial and archeal communities from British Columbia, Canada, to study Microbial Dark Matter (Phase II) - Dewar... ...
GCTTTATATATATAGCAGCTAGGGGGTATAAAAACTGAAATCATTAAATAATATTATAGATAAATAGATAGTACTAAAAACCAGGTGGAAGCTTAATAGATTAACTCTCTCCACAGTTAATGACTCTCCCAAGCATCAACGGATAGTGCTTAGCATCTTATCCGTAGAGACTAGAAAGCCCAGAAAAGATAGATGCCCCAGGGTTCCCGAACCGGGGATCTCAAGTGCTGGAGTATCAGTATCTATTGTTTAAACAAATAAACATTAATCCCTAACCTTGTCGAGCATTGCTCTCATATCCAGCTCTTTGGGTGTTCTGAATCGCCCTTGTAACCAGTCTTCTTAGGAGGAGTACTAGGTATGATAACTCCATCTTAGTTGGGTTGGCTTTGTATATTATCCTTTCTAGACTTTTTATAGATGATATCCTCTGTCTCTCATCGTTCATAGTAAGCTCGGATGCTTCCCTTATATATCTAAGGGCTATTCTGAAATCCTCCTGAGACGGGTACTCAGCCAGGTTTATAGATGATATTCTAGAAAGCTTTCCGAAGATCTCATATAGAACTATTGCCACAGCATGGGATAAATTAAGAACTGGATATGAGGAACTGGCCTTTATATGGAGATATATATTGCACTTCTCAAGCTCCTTCCTAGTCAGCCCAGTACTCTCTCTACCAAATACTATAGATACAAACCTCTTACCCTCGAGCACATTGATGAACTCAGATAGCTCCATCGGCTGTCTTAGAGGATCCCCCTTATCTGTAACAACAGAGGATGTACATGCAACAACATCCGAACCCTCTATAGCCTCATCGATCGTGTTGACTATAAGAGCCTTTTCTAGATACTCCCTTCCGCCTGCTGCAAAGCTATATGCCTCCTCATTCACCCCAGCCTTGGGGCTTACTAGGTAAAGTTCATCAACCTCAAAGTTCCTACAGAGGCGGGCAACCATACCCAGGTTTATAGACCCCTCTACACCCACCAGAACAACCCTTATCCTTGGCTTAATGGCTATTCAGCCTCTTCCTCAGTCTTCTGAAGCCCTCTAAGTAATGGTATCCTTCTCCTCCTAACCTCCTTTATCATCCTCTGCACGTTCTCATAATAGCTGAGGAGCTCCTTGACATCCTCTATAGACACGCCAGCCCCGAGAGCTATCCTTCTCATTCTACTCCTATCTATTATCTTAGGGTTTTCGAGCTCCTCGTATGTCATAGAATCCATTATATTGATCCACTTCCTCATCTTCTTCTCACCTATCTTTGCCTCCTCATCGCCTATTATAGAGGCTGAAAGCCCTGGGATCATCTGAAGGATCTTTGCCAGAGGTCCCATTCTCAGTATACTCCTAACCTGAACATAGACATCAGCCAGAGAAAGCCTGCCAGTTGATATTGCTCTACTTATCCTCCTCTCAAGCTCCCTACTCTCTTCTAAGGCCCTGAACTTCTCTATAATACCCTCTATATCCCCAAGCCCTAGGATCCTCGAGACAAATCTCCTAGGATTAAAGACCTCCAGCTCCTCAACCTTCTCCCCAGTGCCTATGAACTTGATTGTAGCCCCTGTTGCAGCAACAGCTGATAGAGCTCCTCCCCCTCTAGCGCTTCCATCAAGCTTTGTAACAACTATGGATCCTATAGGCACTGTCTCGTGAAACCTTTTGGCAAGATCATATGCCCTCTGACCAATGGTTGCGTCGAGAACAAGCATCACCTCATCAGGCTTTATAGCGTCTGCCACGCTCTTCATCTCATCCAAAAGGGCTTTCTCGGATCCATAGCCATGTCTTCCAGCAGTATCTACTATAACTATATTGCACCCCCTCTTTACAAGTGCATCAACACCCCTAACCGCAATACCAACAGGATCGCTAGAACCTGGCTCACCATATATGGGGACAGCTATTAAGCTTGCGAGTTGTGATAGCTGCTCAAAAGCACCAGGTCTGTATGTGTCTGCAGCAACTAAACATGGTCTATAGCCTAGCTTCTTATAATAATAGGCTATCTTAGCACATGTAGTCGTCTTTCCAGACCCCTGTATACCTACCATAAGTATCACATAGGGCTGTTTTGGAGGCGCCGCGCTAGGGATCCTATCTCCTCCAAATATTTCTGCTAGGTTGTCATATACTATCTTAATAAACCAATCTCTCCTAGAGAATCCTGGAGGAGGCTCTGATGATCTAGCCTGCTCCCTTATCCTATTACTAAGATCAAAGACAAGCTTAACATTAACATCAGCCTGGATTAGGGATTTCTGCAGCTCCCTTATAAAAGCCTCTACAGCCTGCTCATAGGGATCAGACCCCTTGACAAACCTTATAACAGCATCCTTAATCCTCTCGAGAGACTTCATCGGCTAGCCTCTCACATTCATAATAAGCCTATTACCCATGACAACCCAATACTCAACCTCTTTGCCAGGAGCAAGCCTCTTGAGAAGCTCCTCATCCTTAGGAGGCTCTGTCTCGAATGTCTCAAAGCTCTCCATATCCATGATCTGGATACTCCTATCACTAACGGCAAGAACCTGACCAACCCTCTTATCAATAATAGGAACCTCAACCCTTGTATCAACAGGAGCAACAAGGGTCTTTTTAATACCACTTATAATGGATATAGCAACCACGTGGGCTTTAGCAGATCCGTGCTTGCCTGTTTTAGCCTTAGATATCTCAACAATCCTGCATGGCTCGCCATCTATTATTAATAGACTACCAACCCTTAGATCACCTAACTCCGCGAAGGTCACACTCATGCTCTCAACCCATATAGTTATGATCATCTAAAGCTTATAACTAAAAAGATAAAGAAGCATAGGCACTAAAATCACCAGATCAGTAAACACCCAACCAGGCATCAATACTATCTATTCGAAAAAACATTAGAGATGATGATGCCTTTTATCGTTTATAACTCCACACCCACCTTAGTGGGCAGAGCTTTCACGGCCGGGGTCTCGGGAGTTATCCCTCCCCAGAGTTATCATCACTTGCGAACCTGTGCTAAGGGAAATTAGTACTGGTCTCTTCATAAGCCCATATATCATATATGGAGCTAAAAGGCTAGTTTAAAACCCTAACCATCTGTTTAAGGCACTACCATTTATGGTGGAGCTCTACAATTAAAAGCTATAAGCCATGGTTAATGTTTTTAAGCAGCATATTTTATATCCTTAAATGGGAACTAATTATACCCTCTAAGTGGGTTGAGGGTTATCCCGCTAAAGGGGTGGAGGAGCACCAGCGGGGCGTTGTCCCGTGACTCTGGTGAATCCCAAGGGCTGAGAATAGAATACATCTTCAAAACCCAATGAAACCCATACTCCTTTCACTATATTTCCAGAACTTAGGTATATGTAGCTCTAGAAGAGGAAGGAACCCAGCTATGGAAATTAGCAACAAATTCTGAATAAAGACACAATCAAGCGAGGGTAGAACCTTCAACTCCTGACTTTCAAGCAGTTAGCTAATGAGCATTCTAAAGGCTCCAGAACTTAATATTATATTGGTGATTTATATGGAGAAAAGGTCTGTGGAGAGTGGGAAAGCTCCAAAGCCTGCTGGGCCCTATAGCCAGGGTGTGATAGCCTCTGGCAGGATCCTGTTTATCTCGGGGCAGCTCCCCATAGATCCGTCTACTGGTGAGCTTGTGAGAGAACCCTTCTCTAGAGCTGTTGAAGTTGTGCTTAATAATATAAGGAGTATTGTTAGAGAGGCTGGTGGGGATCTTGATAACATTGTTAAGATCACAGCATTCCTCACGGATCTAAGCAAGTTCCAGGAATTTAACGAGGTTTACCAGAGGTTCTTTAAACCCCCCTACCCAGCTAGAACTACTGTGCAGGTCTCAAGGCTTCCAAGGGATTCCGTGATCGAGATTGAAGCTATAGCGATCATCTAGGGGATCGGCTTGCAGAGACTTTGGGCACCATGGAGGATGAGCTATATAAAAAGCTCTGATAAAATGCATGGATGCTTCCTATGCGATGCTATAGCCAAGAGAGATGAGGATTCCCTCATAGTACATAGATCTGAGAGGGTATTCGTAATACTGAACTCCTACCCCTATAATACAGGGCACATAATGGTAGCCCCATATAGACATGTGGGAGATATAGAGTCTCTTGACGATAGAGAAGCCTTGGATCTTATAAACACTATAAAGAAGAGTCTAAAAGCATTAGAAGATGTCTATAAGCCCCAAGGCTATAACATAGGTCTAAACATAGGCAGAGCATCTGGAGCTGGATTAGAGGGGCATATACATATTCACGTGGTCCCTAGATGGAGTGGTGATGCTAACTTCATGCCAATAGTAAGCGAGACTAAGGTTCTGCCAGAGGATCTAAGAACCACGTGGGCAAGGCTAAGAAAAGCCTTTGAGAAGATCTAATATAGATCATTCCAGAACCTGGTTATTATGACCTCCTAACCGCCCACTAGCCTTTTTCCCACACACAAGAACCCAGATCATGAAATCTCTACACTAGTCTATCAAATATTTAACAATTTCCCGACGATCTCAGCTGTAATATCCTAGTACATTCCCGAGTATCTCTCAATAATCTTCCTAGCATATCTGGCCAGTTCATCCAACTCATATAGATCTCCTGTTATATCTATACTAAGCCCCTTTTCTCTTAGTATTTTCTTCACAATTCTTAGATACCTCTTCTCATCCCTTATAGCACTCATCTCTATATAGGTAACCATGGTCACAATCTCTAATGCAGTATTCTCACCAACATTTTCAGCTATGCTTTCAATATTTTTCAAACTATCACTAATCCTAGCCCTCAGCCTCCTTATACTCCTAACCCTCTGTTCAACATACTCAGCGGATCCTGTTCCCTTTTTAACCTTTATACATGCTATCCTAAGAGATTTCAGCATGCTAATATGTGTATTCATTATATCCTCTAGATCCCTTAGGATAGTATGAACCCTATACTCGTCTCGAGCATTGCTACTCATTTTTTAGCAATCCTCTTTATAGTAGCAATTGTGTTATCAGCGATCCCATAGACTTTTAGAAGATCCCCGTTAACCCACACCTCGTTAGGAGGAACACCCTCATCAACAATAGGGGTTAGCTGGAGGCTCTTTCTGCCAGCAACAACTATTTCAACAAGATCATCCCCCAGCCCCAGCTCTTTAGCAAGAAAGGGGCTTATCTTAGCCTTACCCTCCTCCACACCAGAAGCTCTTCTAATCCTTATCCTCTTCTCGCTAGCCTGCCTCCTCTTCATCTCCTTAAGCATAGATGGAGGAGGGATCACCTTCAGAGTATCGGCTACACTTATATTTGGACCACCCTCAGTCTCCTCCTCCAACCAGACAACCTCCTACCGAATCATGTGATGTGTAGAAGAGATAAATATTTTATCCATGCTAAGATCGATCCTGTCCTCGGTAGAGATGACAACAGCAACAAGCCTCGACCTCTAGAGCAGGTAGGGTTTTAACTATATATGCTTTTAGATTCTTGTAAAGCGATATCCCGAACCCCGATGGGCTAGGAACAACGGAAACCCTGGCTAGGAATACGGTGGTGAGCTGAAGACCCAGCTATAGCTTACCACTGAATAAACGGAGCAATACGAGTGCTGGGAAACCACCAGCTATGATGCGATGATGACACCATCTCAGCCATTAGGGGCTAGGCTTGTTATCTTTATTGTCAGACAGCGACTCGAAACTCTTTAGCCTCTCAGGAATATCCGTATGAGGGGTGGGATGTGGAGAAGCCACCACCAAAGAGGGGGGAGAGTTTTGGGAGATGGTTTGACTGGGTGATTTCTGCAGCAGAGATCTACGACTATGGAAGATATCCTGTAAAGGGAGTCGGCATCTGGATGCCCTACGGATTTAAGATAAGGGAGAAGGTTCTAGATATCCTAAGAACGCTGCTGAACTCGAGGGGTCATGAAGAAGTCCTCTTCCCACTATTGATTCCAGAGGATATGCTGAGAAAAGAGGGTGAGCATGTAAGGGGATTCGAGGACGAGGTGTACTGGATAACCCATGGTGGTCTAGATCAGCTTGATGTGAAGCTGGCCCTAAGACCTACTAGCGAGGTTGCAATAACATATATGGAGACTCTCTGGTATAAAAGCTATAAACAGCTCCCGAAAAAGCTATACCAGGTCGTTAGTATTTTTAGATATGAGACTAAAGCCACAAGGCCTATGATAAGGCTCAGAGAGGTAACTACATTCAAAGAGGCGCACACACTACATGAAAGCTTCGAAGATGCAGATCGACAAGTTCAAGAGGCCATAGAGATCTACTCTAAGTTCTTCGATATGTTAGGAATACCATATATAATATCTAAGAGACCTGAGTGGGATAAATTCCCTGGCGCCATATATACCGTTGCCTTCGACACACTAATGCCCGATGGAAGAGCTCTCCAGATAGGTACTGTGCACCACCTAGGTCAGACATTTACAAGGGTGTTTGAGACTATAATACATAAAAAAGATGAAACCCAGGACTATGGGTGGCAGACAAGCTATGGTGTCTCGGACAGGGTTATAGCATCCATAATCTCTGTACATGGAGACGATAAGGGAGCTATCCTCCCCCCGAGCATAGCCCCAATGCAGGTTGCTGTGGTCCCAATACCCTCTCAGGATGATAAAGAGACCCAGGATGTGTGGAAATATGCAGAAGAGATAGATGGAGAGCTTAAGAAGGCTGGGTTCTCATCAATAGCTGATCTTGACAGAGACAGAAGGCCTGTTGATAAGTTCTACTACTACGAGATAAAAGGAGTCCCCGTAAGAATCGAGGTGGGCCCAAGAGAGCTTAGGGAGAGAAGCGTAACAATATTTAGGAGAGACACCCTATCAAGGATTAGAGCTTCTAGAGATGATGTAGCGAGAGTTGTGAGAGAGACGCTTGAGGATATAGAAAGAAATCTTAAGAAGAGATCCTGGGATGAGTTTAGGTCATATATAAGAAGAGTAGGGACCATAGAAGAGGCTGCAAACATAATATCATCAAGAGCAGGAATCGTTGAGATTCCTTGGTGTGGCAGGGAGAAATGCGCTATAGAGATAGTAGAGAGAAGTGGAGCTAGCAAAATGCTTGGAACACCTCTAGAGATACAGGATCTAGGTAATATTAAATGCCCCATATGTGGTGAGAGGGCAAGGATTGTTGCTAGGATAGCGAAGACTTACTAGATCCTAGCTTTATAGCAACCCAGGGATCTCTATTTATAGTGCTTGCAGCAGCTATATAAAACCCTTGAGAATAATAGTAATGGTCAGGCTAGAGAGTAGGTGTTGGGGATGCCCAAGAAGAGAGAAAGCAGAGGTAGAAGGAAGGGATCCAAGGGGTATGTTGAGAGAATACAATGCGATCAGTGCGGAAGGCTTGTCCCAGAAGACAAGGCTGTATGCGTGACAAGAACATATACACCAGTAGATCCACAGCTGGCACAGGAATTGGAGAAGAAGGGAGCCCTTATAGCTAGATATCAGATGACCAAGTGCTATTGCGTAAGCTGCGCAATATTCATGGGAATCATAAAGGTTAGGGCAGAAGAAGAGAGAAAGACAGCCCAGAGAAGAGGATTATAGGATAGAGTAGAAATAGAGATAAAACTAGATAAGAAACGATTTTTGCGATTTAAAGCTCATTCTACAGCCGAAACATCGAAAACCTAAGGAGTTCTATGAGCTTGTTGGGATTAGCTACCAGACTTTCGAGAGGTGGGTTTATGATGGCAGAAGCTACTAAAGAGATTGAAGAGAATAGCTGGAGCGACAAGGACAGTTATTGTTAGGAGTTCTAGGCTACCTATCTGTTGATGTTAGTGAGAATAGTGTAGTAATACTTGTTGGTGGAATAGCATATCTATTCTAGACTGGCGTCAAAGTCATAATCCTTGGATATTATTATTTAGGAAGAATGTGCAGGAGGAGTACGATAAACTCCACATAATTGGATCAAGGAGAGAATTATGAGAAAACTAGGAAAGGGTAGTAGGAAGAAGGATGATGAGAAGAGGAAGATATCTAGAATAATAGTCAAAACCACCTACAAGAAGCAACACACAATCATTCTAGAATAGGCAAATAAAGCAAGGACAAAGAACCATAGCACAGAGATATAGCTACTGCATTGAATCTCCTCCTAAGAACCTGCCCATGCAACGGGATCAAAGCTCAAAGCCTGATCAAGCATCTCATAGATAGAAGCCCCATGCCATTAGCTCAACAGCACCAATAAGCACATAACCCCGAGAGAGAATTATAACGGGGGTGGAAGCCCTTAGAGGTGAACCTAAACGAAAGCCTATGTTAACAGTTTCTGATAAGTTGTGAGGCTTATATCTTGTATGCAAAACTAATTATATGCCCGCACCTAACATAAAGATCCTGCACCAAGTGCTGATGGATATCCCGAAAAGCAGGCAGGATCTTCGAGTGTAGGAGGCAGGCTCAGACTAGATAGACATCTTAACGCGTCCCCCAACATCTACCTCAAGATGTTTCCCCATATCTGCAGCACACCATAGTGTGGATCAGGGCTATCCCGCTAAGAGAACTAACCATTAGGGACTAATGGAAACGCTAAAATAGAGCACTTTCGAGACTATATATTGGGAATAGCTGGTAATGAGTATAACAAGGCGTGCCTTGGTTCTCGACAGTGGGGATGATGCTTCTCCGCATATGGTTGATATCTTAGGTAGCAATGGCTATATAGTGCATGTGCTCACTATAGAGGATAGGGCTGATGTCTATGTGGATAAGCCTGTATATATACATCTTATAAGGGATAGACCTGGTATAGGTGATGATGTGGAGAAGGTGATCGGTGAGGTGGAGATCGCCCTAGTGATCTCGCAGGATGAGAGATATAACATAGACCTGGGAAAGATCCTAAGATCCAGGGGCGTTCCTATGGTTATTGTCTCAACAAAGAGCATTGAAGCCGAGAAGGATGCTAGAGAGAGCGGTCTGATCCCTATTAATACTGCACATAGCATGATCAGAGAGATCATGCTTATACTCAGGCTCAGATATACAAAGATAGTCCCTCTAGATGAGCTCATAGGAGCTATCTCTATGTATGTCACATCAGACTCCAGACTAATAGGCGACTCATTGGGAGAGTTGGAGAGGAAATATAGCGTTAAAGCCCTCGTAGTTAGAGAGGATAAGATCCTAGTAGATCCCGATATTGTTATCCAGCAAGGAGATAGGATAACAGCTATAGGTCCCAATGATAAGCTGAGAGAGATGGCATCCCGTTGATGCGGAGAGAGTGGCTTAGAAGGGATCTTAACACCCTGGATATGTACTCTCTAGTGCATGCCGATTCCCAGTCAACATTTTATCTTGTTATGGGCTTCATAGCGCTATATAGTGGTAAAGAATCTCTGTTCATAACAATCTATGCTGTGCTACTTCTAGTCTCAATCTCTCTCGTATATGGCGAGATAGGATCCAGATTCCCGGAGACCGGGGGATCTTATCTCTATGTAAAACAAGCTATGGGAAGACTTGCAGGATTTATTTCAGCCTGGATGCTTATGATCGACCAGGCTATAATGATAAGCTATGGCACCCTTGATACGTCTATCTATATCTCCTCATATCTGGGGTTAGAGGCACCGCCCCAGATTATTGCTGTTACATTCTCAACTGCTCTGTATATCCTCACACTACTCGGGATAAGAGAGAGTGCCAGAGTTGCTATGGCTATAGCTGCCATGGATTTCATAATAGTAGGTGTCCTATTAATAGGCATAAACTTGTCATATGGGCTAAAAACTAGCCCCCCATACTATGGGTGGAAAGCAACAGAGCCTGGGGATATTCTAGTCGCCCTCTCGCTAGCATCCAGAGGGTTCACAGGGGTTGATGCCATAGGCCAGCTGGCTGGAGAGGCTAGAGAGCCCTTAATACAGATCCCCAGGGCCACGTTTCTCACAGCATCTATAGGATCCCTTTATAGTCTGCTACTAGTATCAATACTAATGGACAGGATCAGCTATCAGAGTCTCTCACAGAACCCAGCTATAGCACTTCTAATGATAGCTAGGAGCACACCGGCAATATCGTGGATTCTAGAGCCTCTGGTTGTTATAAATACTGCATCAATAATGCTCATAGCATCACTAGCGGGGTATATAGCCTTCTCCAGACTCGCCTATATGTTATCTAGAGAGGCTATAGTCCCACCCCAGCTTGTAAGACTTCACTATAGATATAGAACACCATATCTATCGCTCACTATATCATATCTGATCTCATTATTATTCATACTACCAGGAGAGGTTAGCTTTATCCTCGAGGTTTACGCTATAGGATCTCTATTCAACTACCTAATGGTCTCAATAGCCCTATGGATCATAGGCAGGAGGGGAGAGCTATATGGGGGGCTCATGGGGCCGAGGATACGTAGGGTGCCGATCACATCAATAGCCGGCGTTATTCTCACAATCACTGGGCTGGGTATAAATATTATTGTTAAGTGGAGCTATATATGGATCCTAGGCGTCTGGCTTCTTACAGGGTTTATCCTCTATGCTAGATATCGAGAACCTAAGGAGGGGGTATAGCCTATCGAGAAGCGCTAGCCTGATCTCCTCCCCCCTTCTGGGATCCCTTATAGATCCTCTCACCACAAGTCTCAAGCCCCTAGATCCGATGCTATCTATATCAACACGTGGGTTCTCAACCCCAAGCCCTCTAACTATATCCTCTATCCTTGTTCTAACATTCTGTAAGTCTATATAGAGTGGTATTGTTAGAATAACCCTCATCTCATAGCCTTCCTCAACCTTCACCCTCTTAAAAGGTGTGTGGGCTAGCATTGTGTATGGGATATACACAAGTCCCTTCTTAGGATCCCTTATAATTATAGATGTATCATCTAGAGCAGCTACATAGCCTCTGATATCCCTTATCTCTATATAATCACCAGCCCTGAGATCATAGGCCTTGGAAGCGAAAACCCCTGTCATATACTCCTCAAGAACATGCCTGGCACCTACTATAACGGCTAGAAAGCTTATTATGAATAGCGAGAATACGAGGATGAAAATCTCGTGGACCCCATGTAGAGAGGCTATAAAAGCCAGGAAGAGCGATATCGAGAGAAGCCCCATAGCTATCCTAGCAACTATAAGCATCTCCTTCTCTAGAACCCTTATTATATGTCTAAATATAAATATGCTTGACACTATATATAGAGCTATAGAGAGAATCGCAGCAACAATATATACCAAGTACTCACCTATAAACACCAAAGACCCTCACCTCTGAATCGAGACTCGCCTTTTCAGAGGACCCCTATAATTTTATTTCATTCGCTATATATTTCTAAATTATTATATACAGGCAGCTCTAGAAAAGAAAGAAACCCACCAACAGAAACTAACAGCAGAAGCAGAGGGTTGAGAGTAGCTGTTCACCCGAGAGTGGTGGTTTAGATTAGTTTATGGCGTTCAATATATACACCTTTAGGTTCATTAGGGTACGGCCTGGGGCGGGCTGCGGAGTATAGCTCCCCTCACGCGTCCCTCTCTATTTGTCTCAAGGTCTTATTCCTATTATATAAACCTAACTCCTAACTATTACTCAAGAAGTTTCTTTCTCTGTGCCGCTTCGCATGACCCCTACATAGATCATGTCTTTAGGGCCTTACAATAATTAAAGATTTTTTGTGCATCTTTGCCATAGCCTATATGATAACGCCTCTATGGTTTCTCCCAGACAGTGTTTAGCATATGTGTTTTATATCCATAGATTTGCTGTTAATTATCGAGATATTTGTTTAAAAGCGTTCAAGTAATTTATCAATTAGTAATCAGCCTATAGCGATGGTGTTGATTTTGAGACTTCCTCTAGATCATGTGTGTGTGAAAACAGGTGTTCTATGTCCCAGATGTGAGCGGCTAGTATCTACAGGGGCTGTAGAGCAGTTTGAGATAGAGGTTATGAGAGGATTAATAGATCTTGAGGATAATCAGGAGCTTAAGAGGTATATGCAGAACCTTGTATATGTTAAATCCTACAGGTTTAGAGATTCGATTGTTATTCTCGTCCAAAGGGTGGGGGAGATCCCGCCTGACGTTTATCAGAAGATCTCGAAGATGCTTGGAGATATGCTCAACGCGAGAGTTAGGGTTATAAATGGCTCATCGAGGGATATAAAAAGCATAGCCTCACAGCTCCTCTTCCCAGCTAGAGTGCTTGGGATAAACACCGTATGGCTTCCAGATGGCACTAGCTTTCATGTTCTCAGAGTCCCAAGGAGGGATCTTAGGCTTATTTCGTTGCCTCTAGAGGCTGCGGAAAAGATATTATCACTGATCGTGGGATCCGAGGTCCAGATTAGGGGAGAATAAGCTGGGCGAGTGCTCCTTAAAAACCTCTCTAAGAAGGTTAGTAGCATAGCCACCCTTATCTAGACAGAACTCAAGAGACCAGGTTCTCCTATCAATAGCTATTGGTAATAGAATGGGTCTCTCAATATATGTCCTAACTCTTCTCACATCACAACCCTTGATTCCCAAGATCTCCATCATCAAATCTATCTCCTCCTTGAGCATCATGCCCGCATCATTGCTGAGAGAGATCTTAACCCCTGGGATCTTTGCCCCATATATTCTAGAAAGCATCTGGATCTCGGAACCTATTGGCTCTAAACCAATTCCGTGATCCCTCCATCTCTTGCTGAGATATATATTAAATAGATACGAGAGCAGGGCAGATATATAGAGGCTAATATACTCTTTAGGCAGTGATTTAACAGACCTCACAGGATCCTTTGATCTCATATACTCTGAGCACGCCCTTCTCTCAATATTCATCCATCTAGGGGCTGAGGATAATATTCTAGCACATCCCTCCAGCAGATCCTTATCACCGCTAAAACCTGCTGAAAGGATCTTGAAACCATGAACCATGATTTCCAAAACAGTCTTATAACTTCTACAAGCAATAGCCAGCCCCAGCAGATGAGTTATTGGTCTAGACACTCCGAACCTCTGGTATGAGTAATAATTAGGTATATAGCCTATCTCAGAAATTCTATCAATGGTTATAAGGGCCTTCCCAAGATCCCTATCATCTGAAATCCTATCTAGAAAGATCTTAAAGCAGTTCCCAACAAGATCCTTCCTCTCAGCATGCCTATAAGCTGCCCCAATCAATATAGCCTCGAAATATCTATCATATATATATGTATAGAGCCTCTCAGGATCTTCAACTATAATAGCCTGATAGGAACGTGCCCTCGAGTCTTTAAGCCCATAGTAAGATACCCTCCTAGGCCTCATAATCCTCCTTATAGTATTTATAGCATTATATGTATCAACACCCCCCTTGATCAGGAGGTAAATATGTAGCCCACCCCTACTCCTAGGAGGCAGTATTGGGGGTCTCAGAACACCTATGCCCTCTATATATTCATAGACATAGAAGCTGTATTGACTGAGGGGGTAGACAGGCTTGGCAGGATCTGTATCTGTTAGATAGCATCCCATACCGAGGAGCCTATCTATATGAGATCTAGAATCAATGCATCTATACATAGCGACCATAACCTATGGCTTCATATATAGACTCAATATAGGGAAAGCCCTCCAGTAATCTGATCCACGATTCTAGATGGCGCAGGGCCTAAGCATACAGCTGTTAGGGTTCCGGGCTCCAGCTCTGTTTTCCCAGCATCTCTCACAATAGAGCATGGAAGTCTTTTCTCAACACATTGGTTATAAATCCTTAGAAGATCCTCCTCACCCCCACCCTTAACAACAACCTTCTTCATACCCTGAGAAAGCCATCTATCCAGCCACTCTCTCCACACAGGATCCCTGGTTGCGTTTATAGCAGCATCCACAGAGGCATGGGCAACCTGAACCGCTAGCTTCCCAGGGCTCATTCTAAGATCGCTCCTAACAACGATCACCTGCTTATACTCCTCTAGAACCACCACTCGCTGCTTCTCCCTAGCTATTCATTTCAGCCATTATATATAAATTCATAGTAGCATCTAGGGAGTTCTACCCAGCCCTTGATAACCCTGGTTGGCGTGTAGGGATACATCTCCTGAACATGTGATTAATATACTATGTGGAGAGTTGCTTGGATGATCTGCGCTTTACAACATGAAAGCCTCGCCCCTCAGGGCGGAGATGGTGTTTATAAGCTCTATATCTTATAATTCCTCAATGATGATGTTGATTTATTTAAGCCTCGGGGGGCCCACCCTCTAGCGATACTAGATAGAGGTGCTGGGTACGCAAGATTAAACCTATGTTTCTGAGACTATGATAAAAGCCATAACCCCGAGTCCCCCCGAAGAAAGGGATAGGGATGATGGGCTGGAGACCTCAGCAAAAAGATCTTCTATAGAATTGAAAGGGGAGGAGGTCAGAGCGTATTCCACGAGCTCTTGAGGCATGCTCCCATATGCCTCAACAATCTCTCTGAAAGCTTGTCTATCATATCTGTTAATCCATCTCCTCTAATATAGCAGATCTCTTAAGAGCCTTTATTAATCTTTTCATCTACTCTCAGGAATTTAGAATATAGAAATATTTAAATCTATCGTTTAAACTCTGCAATCTTTTATATCCTCCTAGACTTCTGCGCACAGTTGCTATAGACTCTGGCGACAAAGTCAATCGCTATAGAGATAAACCCTCGATAGGTCCCAATATAGCCTCTCACTAGTCATGGCGATCCAAGTGTTCACAGTTAACCTATATATAAAGATTCTTAAAAACTTTATCAAACGGTAATCTTTATATAACCAACATTAGGGGCGGCGCGGATCCAAAGCCCCGCATCCTTGACCGCTAGACTACCCGGCTCCACTTTTTATTATTATTATGGTAGCTAATAACCCTATGATCCTCTTTCTCTCCTCTCTATAACAATCCTTATCATTGGTGGTCTTAGGGGCTCGTAGGGTCTTCCAATACCCTGGTAGAATTTTCCAAACATCTCGTATAGGTGGAGCCTGAGGGTATGGGCGAAGGCAACTATGGATTCAAGCCCTATGTCCAAGAGGTTTCCTACTGCATATAATACCCAAGCTGGTATTGATACAAAGCCTCCCTGGTCTATGAGAACCTTGACTGGCTGGTAGAATGCTATTATTATGGCTACATGTGCCAATGCTATCCCCATGATCCTGAGGTAGCTTATTGTATTACCTATAAGTATTATTAAGCTGTCAAAGAACTCCACGAAACCATTGGCTAGGCTCCTAATACCATCTCTTATGCCATGCTCTATGGCCCTTATAATCGCCTCAGAAGCAAGGATCCATGCCAGGCCTGCGTATAGCATGATCCTGAAAACCTCTGTCAATATGCTTGGAGACTCCACCCCTGGGATCATAGCCATATAGCCATAGGACGCCCCCACAGTCTCTATAGTCTGGTATGCAAACACCGGCGCGGAGACTGAGAGGAATATCATGAACCTTGGAAGATCCCTTGCAAAGATCTTCTCATAGTCCCTCTCAAGTATCGAGTTCACAAGCCCTAGCAAGGTTGCCAAGGTTAGAGTAGCCCCACCTATTCTTAAGGATATGAAGATCAGGAGCATTAAAGCCTCGCCAGCAGCATTCTGGGAAGTCTCCTTACCTATTGGGATAGCAAGAGGAGGCTTATGCAGAGGAGTTTCCTCATAGAGCTTCTCTATATAGCTGGAGACAGGTGTTGCAGGGCCAAAGAATTCGCCAGATAGGAGACCTGCTATCATTGCAGCTATAGATATAATTATAACAAGCTCCCCGAGCTCCCTATAGGATCTATTGTTTCTACCAAACACGCTGTATAGCATTATACCAGCTATTAGGAGCACAAGCCCGTGACCAAGATCTGGAAACATGAGGCCGAAGATCAGAGGGAATGTTACAGCACTTATGAAAACAGGTATAACCTCACTATAGCTTGGAGGACCATATAGCTCCGATATCATCTTAAACGTCTCGAGCCTCTTTGGTATTGAGTACTTTGACGGAGGCTCCTCATCGAGGTTTCTCTCAAGCCTACTGATCTCCTTAACCTCTATAGTAGCCCTATCACCAAGCCTATCTCTCAAGATATCCAGGGATCTATCAAGCCTGCTTTTAGGTATATATCCCTCTATAACAGCACACCTACCAATATCCCTAGATCTTGCAAGTAGATAGAGAGCCTCTCTAGCGGTTCTGAGCCCTGCATATACTCTTATAAAATCTCTTGCCATCTCGTCATAGATCTTCCTAGCTCTCTCTCTTATAAGGTTAAGCTCTCTTCTATATTCGTTAAGCTCCATCTCTAGCATTTCGACCAGAGTCTTGGGGATCGCTTGATACTCCTTAGGGATCTCGATCTCTCTTGCTTTCTCCTGCCTAAAGATCTCCCTCACCTTTTCCCCATCATCTCTAGCTATGATTAATAGAAGGCTCTCCTCCTCGCTTATAGTTTTCTCAAGAACCATATAGAGATCTATGTATTTTGAAATAGAATCTATAATTCTAGAGATCCTCTCCCTAGAGATCACCGCTATATATAGCCTCAATATTTTTCCATGAATGAGGATCCCTAGATCTATATCTATATCGCCAAGAATCCTCATGATGCTTGCCAGAGGCTCGGTTATAGAGATCCTCTCCTGAAGGTCTCTAGCCCTTCTATAGAGCTCATCGAATCTCTTATCTATCTCCCTCACACTATCTAGAAGGGATGATGATATCTCAATCCATCCCCCACCCTCTAGATAGCTATCGCTATCAACAGCTTCTAGCTGACTTGACACACCTATAAGATCTATATACTGCTCAAGCCTATTTATAGCCTCGCTAATAGTAGGGATCATCACTCTGGCTCTTTCAGAAACCTTCCCCTCCCCTAGCCTTGATATAGGCTGGAATGATCCCGTCTCTAGTAGGGAGTATACTGCGAGATCCAAATCTTTTCTTGAGACAAGGATAGATATCCTAGCCATCTTCTCAGGCAGGAACACCAACTCTAGGCTCCACAAAATTCTGTATAAACCAAGCTTATTTATTTAGACTTAGGAATATCATGTGGGGGCATTATTGAGTAGAGGCAGGATAGTGGTTCTGGGGGATAGATACACAGTAAATGCTTTCGGACTAATAGGTGTTGATGGAATCATAGTTGAGAAAGCTGAGGATGCTGAGAAGCATCTAAAAACACTCTCTAAATCAGGTGATGTAGCACTTATTTTAGTCACAAAAGATATAGCTGATCTTGTTCAAGACACTATTGAGAAGATCTCAATGACATTGAGGATCCCAGTGATCTCTATAATACCAAGTAGGTGGAGCGATGTTAAGCCTATAGATGCCGCATCCCTCCTCAAGAAGGCTCTGGGGGTTGGATGATCATATGGAGGATGGTTATAGAATATATGGGGATCCACAGAAAATAGTTGAAGAGATCGGGGAGGAGATCGCTGATAAGATCAGTAAAAGTATCGAGGAGATCAAGAGCACTGCTAAGAAGGAGGCCTATGAAGCCATATCTAGAAAGGCTCTGGAGCTTAGATCCAGAATAGATGATAGCCTAAAGAGATACAGAAATTTTGTTGAGAGTACAAGATCCAAAATAGAGGTGGAGCTGAAAAAGATCTCCGAGAGGAGGAAGGAAGAATGGGTTAACAAGATTGTTGCCGAAATAAAGGAGAGGTTTATTAGAGGTATTGTTAGTGATAAGAATTCTTATAGAGAGCTCCTTAAAAGATCTCTAGAGTCTGTTCTAACAAGTGAGAAGGAGATCCATATCGAGACTAATGACTCTACAGCAGAGCTCCTTGAAGAGATCATAGAAGAGCTGGGGCTTAGAGAAAGGATCAGGTCTATTAATAAGAGCCTTAACATAAGGGGCGGCTTTATAGCAACATCACCCGATAGATCTATAAGGTATAACTATACCTTAGAACATATGATAGATAACAACATATACGAGCTTAAAGTTAGGATTTCAAGAATATTGTTTGGGTGAGCCATAATGCAGGAGAGGAGAGGGAGGATAGTAAGGATAAGTGGAAGCCTGGTCGTGGCAGAGGGAATACCAATGCCGCAGATGTTCGAAGTAGCTGAGGTGGGGGAGCAGAGGCTAATTGGGGAAATTGTAAGGATAGACGGTAATAGATCATATATACAGGTTTATGAATCAACATCAGGGCTAAAGCCCGGAGAGCCTGTATATGGTACCGGCTCCCCATTATCTGTAGAGCTAGGCCCTGGGCTTGTGGGCCAGATCTTTGACGGGATACAGAGACCTCTGAAAAGGATCGCTGACACTACTAAGAGTATATTCGTGGCAAGGGGCATCAAATTAGAGGCTGTTCCCAGGGATAGGAGGTTCTTCTTCACACCATCTAGGGATATAAAACCTGGCGATAAAGTTGAGCCCGGCAATGTGCTTGGATATGTTGAAGAGACGCCTCTTATAAAGCATAGCATAATGGTGCCTCCAGGTGTTGGAGGAAGGCTTGTTGAGTTAGCCGGTGAGGGTGAGTACACGGTTGAGGATCATATAGCCTATGTGGAATCAGGCGGTGATAAGACAGCGATCAAGATGATCCATAGGTGGCCTGCTAGAAGACCTAGACCTTTTAGGGAGAAGCTGGAACCGGAGCTTCCTATGCTCACAGGAATGAGAGTCATAGACACATTATTCCCAATGGCTAAGGGAGGAACAGGAGCAATACCAGGGGGCTTTGGAACTGGTAAGACCGTTACACTACACTCACTGGCAATGTGGAGCGATGCAAGAGTAGTTATCTATATAGGCTGTGGTGAGAGAGGTAATGAAATGACAGAAGTTCTGGAGAAGTTCCCAACATATAAAGATCCCTGGAGTGGGAGGCCCCTCATGGAGAGAACAATATTGATAGCAAATACCAGCAACATGCCGGTATCTGCTAGAGAGGCCAGCATCTATGTTGGCGTCACGATGGCCGAATACTATAGGGATATGGGTTATGATGTGCTACTAGTAGCAGACTCGACCAGCAGGTGGGCTGAGGCGCTCAGGGAGATTGCTGGAAGGCTTGAGGAGATGCCAGCCGAGGAGGGCTATCCAAGCTATCTCCAGAGCAGGCTTGCAGAGTTCTATGAGAGAGCTGGGAGAGTTGTCGCTCTTGGAAGGCCTGAGAGAAGAGGGTCTGTAACCCTGGTTGGTGCTGTCTCACCCCCTGGTGCTGATTTCACAGAGCCTGTTACAACCCATACTAGGAGGTTTATAAGAGTATTCTGGGCTCTAGATACTGCCCTTGCATATTCTAGGCATTATCCCGCCATAAACTGGATCACCAGCTATTCAGCCTACGTAGATATTGTTTCCGGGTGGTGGGCTAAGAATGTCGATAAGGAGTGGAAGGATCTCAGGGACTCTATATACGCAATCCTCCAGAGGGAGAACGAGCTTAGGGAGATTGTGAGGCTTATAGGTCCGGAGAATCTGGCTGAGCCTGATAAGCTTATAATGGAGACTGCGAGGATCATAAGGGAGGGCTTTCTAAAGCAGAATGCCTATGATAAGATAGACGCATTTGCATCTCCACAGAAGCAGGTTAGGCTCATGAAGGTAATTATGTCTTTCTATAATAATGCCAAGAAGCTAGTTGACTCAGGGGTTAGTGTGAGGACTATAAGAGAGAAGACCCAGGATCTAATAACCGAGCTGATCAAAGCTAGGTTCACCATACCAAACGAGGAGCTCGGAAAGCTGGAGGAGCTTGAGAAGAGAATAGTTGAGAGGCTTGGAAGCATAGCTGGGGGTGAGTAAATATGCAGATGCCACAGTATAGAGAATACGAGACAATAAGAGAGATCAGAGGACCCTTAATAATAGTTGATAGAGCCGAGGGAGTGGCCTTCGATGAGATTGTTGAGGTAGAGCTAGCAAGCGGAGAGAAGAGAAGCGGCAGAGTTCTGGAGGTTGGGATGGGCTATGCTGTCATACAGATCTTCGAGGGGACTACGGGGATAAGCACTAGAGGTACTAAGGTAAGATTTCTGGGAAAAACCCTGGAAGTCCCCGTGTCTGAGGCTATGCTTGGCAGGATCTTTGATGGTCTTGGTAGACCTCTAGACAGTGGGCCCCAGATCCTTGCAGAGGATATGAGGGATATAAATGGATCTCCGATAAATCCAGCATCTAGAGCCTATCCAGAGGACTTCATACAGACAGGAGTCTCAGCGATAGATGGTATGAACACCCTGGTAAGAGGGCAAAAGCTACCAATATTCAGTGGGGGAGGTCTTCCGCATAACATGCTAGCAGCCCAGATAGCTAGACAGGCTACTGTGAGGGGGGAGAGGGAGGAGTTCGCTGTAGTTTTCGCCGCGATGGGTATAAAATACGATGAGGCTCTATTCTTCAAGAAATTCTTTGAGGAGACAGGGGCTATAAAGAGGACTGCAATGTTCATAAACCTAGCCGATGAGCCAGCGATGGTTAGACTAATAACACCCAGGATGGCTTTAACTCTTGCTGAATATCTAGCATTTGAGAGGGACATGCATGTCCTGGTAATTCTAACAGATATGACTAGCTATGCAGAGGCTCTTAGGGAGATAAGCTCTGCCAGAGAGGAGGTTCCGGGAAGGCAGGGTTATCCTGGATATATGTACTCGGATCTGGCATCAATCTACGAGAGGGCTGGGAGGACTATTGGGAAGAAGGGCTCAATAACCCAGATGCCCATACTAACGATGCCGGCAGACGATATAACACACCCAATACCAGATCTCACTGGCTATATAACCGAGGGACAGATTGTCCTCGACAGAGGGCTCTATAACAGGGGGATCTACCCGCCTGTTAATGTTCTAATGAGCCTATCTAGGCTTATGAAGGAGGGGATAGGTCCTGGAAAGACTAGAGAGGATCATGGCGATGTTAGCAACCAGCTCTACGCATCCTACTCGAGAGGGCAGGAGCTCAGAAGCCTTGCTATAATAGTTGGCGAGGAGAGCCTCTCAGAGGTTGATAGGAGATATCTAAGGTTTGCCGATGCCTTTGAGAGGAGATTCCTTTCGCAGGGTTTCTACGAGAATAGATCCATAGAGGAGACTCTCGATATAGGGTGGGAGGTTCTATCAATACTCCCAGAGAGTGAGCTGACCAATATAAAGGATATCTATATAGAGAAATACCATCCAAGGAGAAGATCCAGCAAGGGTGCCTAGCGTGGCAATAGACCCAAGGGCTGTCCTACCAACAAAGATCAACCTGATAAACCTTAGGAGAAGCTATGCTGCCGTTAGAAGGATAAGAAGGGTTCTCGAGGATAAGAGGGAGGTTCTTCTTCTAAACATAAGACTCGCTATAGAGGAGTTCGCCAGGTATCAGAATAGCGTTAGGGAGAAGCTTAGAAAAGCCTACGATGAGTACTTCGCAACAGTAATCCAGATGGGGTATATAGGACTGAGGAGCATTGAGAGATCAACACCAAAGACCGCATCGATCGTGGTTGGTGAGAGAGCAGCCCTAGGGATCAAGATCCCGGTTCTCACAATAGATAAGAACACAGTACAGAAGCCAGAGTACCCACCCGGAACAACACCCTATAGTCTCGACATATGCATCACCCTCCTAAGGGAGGCTCTAGAGGATATTGTAAAGCTTGCAGAGGCTGAGGCCACCCTGAGAAGGCTCATAGATGAGCTGAGAAGAACCCAGAAGCTTATAAACGCTATAGACTATATAGTTATCCCTAACTATGCTAGCGCTATTAAGAGGATAAGGATGGTTCTCGAGGAGAGGATGAGAGAGGAGTTCATAAGGCTTAAAATAATGAAGAAGAAACTAATTGCTAGGGGTGCTGCGCGTGGCTGAGGATCCCCTGGGTCTTTTTGATAAAATCGTTGAGGAGAAGAGGAAGGCTATTGATGGTGAGATAGATAAGATTATAGATAATATTATGTCTAGAATAAAGTCCGAGATCTCTTCTGCAAGGGATAAAGCTTTAAAGCAAATTAAGCAATTACTTAAACCGGGGACTTAATGACCAAAGGGTCTTTGAGAAGCGCCTGGATTATATATGGCTCTGGAATTACTTTTGCTGTTGCAGCATCAATAGCGCTAGTGTTTATAATTCAGATGGGAGCCTCACAGACTATGGTATTTCTACAACAGCTTGAGATGCAACAAGTCGCTGCTTTTAACGCAAAGGAATTCGGCGAGAGAATGGGTAGATTTATAGGGGCTGGTCTGGCCCTTGGATTAGCTGGCGTTGGTGCTGGTATAGCTGTTGGTCTTGCTGGTGCAGCTGCAATAAGCGCCTTTACCGAGAAGCCCGAGGTTTTCGGAAGATCCTTCCTTATAGTGGTACTCGGAGAAGGAATTGCAATATACGGTATAGCTATAGCTATTCTAGTGTTAATACTTGGAGTTCCATAGGTGTATCTAAAGAAACTAGCTATCTAGATATCCAGAATAGAACTAGCGCTTATACAGATGCTGTTTTTTTCAGAAGCTCTGGAGATACACCAGCTCTTTTTCCATTCAATATTGATGCTATATCCTCCACATCTAGAATCCTAATTCTTGTCGATGCCCACACAACTCTGGGATCGAATGGGTAGGAATACATAGCTCTCTCGCACAAAGATCTCACAGTTTTTCTAACATATCCTCTTATATTTATTAAAGAAGTCTCTAGATCTTTCTGAACAGCCTGAGGCCCATAGATCTTTCTAAGGATATTTAGGATAGCCTCTTCCTCTTGATACCCATATAGATCCTCAATATCCGTCTTCGATATCCCACAGGCTATATATGACAGATCCTCTACATCTATATACTCCCTAGTTTTCTCCCTAGATAGCCTTATCAGGAGCTGTATAACTATGTAATCGATCTCTGGGCATAGGAGTTTTGAGAGCGAAGGGTAATCCCTAGCTATCTTTGAAAGCCTCTTAACAGTTCCAAGATCAGATGCTATAGCTAGGGCCTTTCTGGCATCAAAATGCTTTGAAAGGCTATAGTATGCGTCAACAAAGTCCTTATAGCCTTTTCCATATAGATAGTCTAGAGCTCTTACAAGAGATCTCTCATCTCTAGCTATTTTATATGCATCACCAGCTGCAGAACCCTCAAGGCTCCCCAGGTCTAGGGAGATCAGCTCTCCAGAGGTTAGCATAGATAATACAGATACTATGATCCTGCTCTCAATAAGCATGAGGGCATGATCAGCGATACTCTTGTACTCCTTATCAGCCATACCTATAAGAGGTCTAAGCACCCTATAGAGGCCTGAGTATAGATGCAGCTCTAGAGCCTCCTGATTATCCAGAGAAGCCTCCCTTATATACTGATAGTACTCTGTCTCTCTGAGATAGTTTATAGCCTCATCAAGAGATCTAGCATTTATCATATCATCAACAATGCTTCCCCCAAGCCTGCCTGCATATACAATCCTAGCTCTCACAGAGGCGTATACATCCCAAGCCAATAGAGCCCTCTATAAATTATATTAGAATATCTTAAAAATAACTCAATAGAGTTAATAATATCGCTTGCTTGCTAGTCTTTTGATCGCCTTTGTATCTAAAAGCTCCCATAAAACATTAAAGGCCTTTAATCACATACATGGCCTCAATTCCTATTGAAAGGATATAACTCTACTAACGTCAATATCATGGAGGGGCTGTATATGGGCTCGAAGGGGAAGAAACCCATATCTGTTATGGAAAAAAGGCAGAAGAGAATTATAGAGGGTGATAGGGATAGGAAAGCTAGGGAAGAGAGGAAGCCTAAGAAGGCTGATAAGTATGTTACACTATCTGCTACCCTCAATATAGATGCATCGCTATACTCTAAGATCTCTAAGGAGATCCATGAGCTAGGGGTTATAACCCCTGCTGTTATAGCCCAGAAATACTCGATCCCAGTATCTCTTGCAAAGGCGGTTCTCAAGAACCTCGAGAAGGAGGGCTCTATAATTCTTAGAGCTAGGAGCAGGAGAAGCCTTATATATACAGTTACTAGTAAATCCCCTCTGGCATCTTGACGCCGTGTATATGATGACGGTTGGTATTACGGATCGATGAAGAAAGACGCCAGAACTGATATAATATATAGATGCTCCATATTCTATATTCTATCTATCCACATGATAGCTCCTATAAATAGTTCAATATCAAGCAGTAATAATAGGAGAAGAGACCATGACATAGATAGCTTTAACTCCAAAGGGCAGAGCCTCGGCTCTGTGGTGATCAAAAATGGATAGAGAATCGAAAGCCCAGGAAGAGATTAGAGAAGGCTCCTGGATCCTCATGTACATAGATAGAAGAAGAAGAAAAGTTCTAAGCGTTAGACCAGGCAATGTTTATTCTAGCGATAAGGGTGTTATAGATCTTGGCAGACTAATAGGATCTAGATATGGCTCTAGGATATCAACTAGCACAGGTACAAAGGTCTATATCTATAGACCACTGATCACTGATCTAGTATATGGGGTATTCTCAAGACCAACCCAGGTTATATACCCAAAAGATGCTGGCTATATAGTGATAGCTCTAGACATATCACCGGGAAAGAGGGTCTTGGAGATTGGCATGGGATCGGGGGCTATGACCGCATTAATGGCGAATCTCGTGAAACCCGATGGAAAGATATACTCATACGAAATCCGAGAGGATGTGGCCAAGAACGCGGCGGAAAATCTAAGAAGAATAGGGTTGGATAGATATGTAGAGATAAGGGTGAGAGACGCCACTGAGGGAATAGATGAAAAGGATATAGATGCCGCATTTATAGACATGGGAGACCCATGGAGAGTTGTTGATAAGGTATACGAAGCATTGAAACCAGGATCCCCAGCAGCATTCTTCATACCAACATTTGAACAAGTCTCGAAACTATATAGAGCTTTGATCACACACGACGGGTGGGGCTATATAAAATGTGTCGAGCTCATAGAGAGACCAATAGAGCTCAAAGAAAACGCCACAAGACCATCAACAAGGATGATAGGCCATACAGGCTATATAGTTATTGCAAGAAAGCACTTAAAAGACGGATTAAATAATCTAGGTGGTGAGCGGAATAAAAGTCAGCAAGATCCTGGGGGTTCTAGCTGAATACGAGAAAGAGCTAGAGAAGATCTTGGAGAATGTCGAAAAAAATAGGGAAGAGGTTATGAAGGAAATAGTAACGATAATAGAAAAAACAGTAAAGGAAATCGAGGAAGAAGCTGGGAGGATAATGCGGGATATAGAGAATAGAGCTAGAGAAGAAGTAAATAGGATAGAAAAGCAAGCAGAGCTTGATAAACAAAAGATACTATCAGAAATAGATAAGACAGCGGAAACCAACTATTCTAGAGCTGTTAACGAGGGGGTTGAGATCCTCCGCAAAATGCTATTAGGAAAAAGGATATATCAGTAAAGGATTTTCTACATAAATTATAAGGATGAATTCCTCTTAGGTAAAATCTAAAGTGTAGGCTACACATAGCCAGGCTTAGGCTTTGAAACGAATATCAGACCCGGCTTATGCACATTGTATATATAACATAGAGAGAATAGTTTCCAACTGCGCCTAGCTAATAGCATATGATTCTGGATAGAGTTTTACCATAACCAATATATTTCTATCTTTACGATTTTGTATAATTCAATATTGCTCTTTATAATTTTATATATCCCTGTAAATATAATATTTTCCGGAGGTGTCTTATTGCTAGACACTCCAGCTCCATATGTGCTTGCAGGACTTGTTGTATATGCAATAGCATATGCTATGTACTCGAGATATGTGGATAAGAGGATATGGCAATCAGATCCTGCAAGACCAACTCCAGCTAAGCAGTATTTCGACGGTGTTGAGTACTTCCCAGTAAGTAAATATGTTCTCTTTGGATACCAGTTTAAGAGCGTCGCAGCCCTCGGCCCTATAGTGGGTCCCCTAGTTGCTGTGAGCTTCTACGGCTGGATCCCAGCTCTTCTATGGTTAATAATTGGCAATTTCTTCATTGGCTGGGTTCAGGATTACTCTGCTATGATGATGTCTGTAAGGAATGATGGAAGATCTATGGGGCCTATAACCTATGAGCTTCTAGGTAATAGGGCTAGGCAGCTTCTCTTAGGGTATCTTATAGCCTATCTGATAATAATAACATCTGTCTTCGCATGGGTTATAACCACAGTCTTCAATGGCTTTCCAGGAACATTTATACCAATATTATTTATACTATTCACGGGCGTGATCTTCGGACACCTCGTGTTTAGAATGAAGATTGACGTCCTAATAGCAACGATAGTGGCTCTGGTGCTTGTATTCATAGGAGTGGTTCTCACAGTAAGTCTGCCACAGCTGAGGGTTCCTGTGACAAACTGGCTTGATGACCCTAGATCTCTTCTAGATGTGCAAAGGTATGGTCCAACACAGCCTGGAACACTCACTGTTCTCTTCTGGCTAGTCGTAATAGGAATAATATACTATATAGGTGCTGTAACTCCCATGCCGAGGTTTCTACTACCGACCGTGTATGTTGGATACCTCCCTGCAATAATAGCCCTGATCCTTGTTATAATAGCAGCCCTAGCATCGCCATTCACAGGGCTCAAGATAGCACAGGCTCCTGTAAAGAATCTATGGCCAATAGATGTCTTCCAGAACCCTCAGACAGGCCCTCTATGGCCAATACTGTTCGTAACAATAGCCTGTGGAGCAATATCTGGGTGGCATAGCCTCGTATCTAGCGGTCTCACATCTAAGCAGCTAGAGTTTGAAACAGATGCCAGACCAGTTGGTGGTGGGGCTATGATTACTGAGGGTATAGTGGGGCTATCCTCAGTAGCCTCTGTAATGATCCTAGCCAGCTACTCGCCTGCTGCGCCGGCATATGTTACAGGGGCATCTACGCTAACATCAGCATTTACAGGGATCTCTAGGGATGCCATGAATTTATTCTATGCAATGTTCGTAGCGGTTATGGGCATGATAACAAGCATGCTATTTGTAAGAGTCTGGAGGACTGTGTCGGCGGAGCTTTTCGAGAGAAGCATTTTTGGAAACAGGTGGATATCACCACTCGTTCTAATCCTCATAATGCTCTTCCTAGCTTTCACAGGAAGCTGGGTGAACCTATGGTTGCTATTTGGAGGCACAAACCAGCTTCTAGCAGGCTTAGCCCTACTGCTAGTTGCCGTATACCTAGCAAGGGTTAAGAGACCCACATGGTACGTAGTATACCCAGGGATCTTTATGGCAATAACTACTGTTGCCGCACTAGTGTGGGAGGGCTATACATATGCAGCATATTTACTAGCAAATAGACCCGTAGGTGTTCAGGCTGCAGTTCAAGCTAAATTTGGAGCAGGAATAGTTACTGTATCAAATGCCGTATCTGCAGCATTAGGCATAATACTTGCCGCAATGGGTGCCCTCATGACGTACTACCTGGTCAGGGGATATGTTCGATATAGGAGAGAGTCTCTACAAACATATAGAAGATAGATCTAACTATTCTATATATTTTTCATATATTATATTAAGCCTAAACATATTATATTAATAGGCTAGTGGTAATAATCATCTCATATAAGCTAATTTTATATTAATCCTAAGGATATATAATTCTGGTGATTACCATAGGAGACAATGTCGAAGAAACAAGCGGTAAAAAGGGGTTTAGAGGGCTTTTCTCAAGGCTTAGCGAGGCTATATATGGCATGGCCCTACACGGCCAGGTTACTGCGATAATGAAAGAGAAGATGTATATTGAGTATCTATTCATGCTAATGACTATAGGGGATATGATGGGGATCCCAATACTTCCACCATACTATACCCTTAGGCTGCTACCATATATGGTTCCAAACATAAAGGGGTGGAAGCTTAGGATGTTGAGAGAGAGGGATTTCACTGATATAGTTACAGGCTAGGGTGGGATCATGGCTAGAAGAATTGGCTTTAGATATCTCTTCGAAAGATCTCCCGGGATCAGGATAGCGATATTCGCAGGAAAGGGCGGGCTTGGCAAGACAACCTCCAGCGCTGCTCTCTCATATAGGTTATCTAAGATGGGTAAGAGAGTTCTATGTTTCTCAACGGATCCTCAGGCTTCACTGAGTGATATATTTGAGAAGGATCTATTTGGTAAGGGTGAGATAGAGATCTCCGAGAACCTGTATGTGCTGGAAATAGATGCCGATAAAAGGATTAAGGAATATATAGAATCTATAAGGCAAAAGATAAAGGATATGTATAAGATCGAGGAGATCCCCAGAGAGGTTGAGGACTATATAGAATCTGCAGCTGCAGAGCCTGCTATGTATGAATCAGCTGTATATGACGCCATGCTAGACGTAGTATCCCAGAGTAAGTATGACTTCTATGTTTTCGACATGCCTCCATTCGGTCATGGAATAAGAATGGTTGCTATGGCCGATATACTGAGCAAGTGGGTCGATAAGATAACAGAGGCTAGGAGACAGGCATATGAGTATGAGAAGGCTGCCTCAAGGCTAAAGAGGGAAAAATATACCGAGAGAGAAGATCAACTACTCAAGGAGCTCGAGAATATAAGGGATAGGATTGTTAGTTTCAGCAAGCTGATAACAGATCCAAAGGGTACCGCATTCACAATGGTCCTAGTCCCGGAGAAGATGGCTATAGTAGATACTGAGAGGGCTCTTAAGATGTTTGAGGAGCTGGGGCTCAGAATGTCTGGGGTTGTAGTAAACCAGGTCTATCCCCCAGTTATTCTGAGGGATCCAAGGGCTCCTGAGTATCTTAAGAAAAAAGTGGAAGCCCAGATACCAATGCTTAGGGAGATCTATGAGAAGTTCGGAGACTTGATCCTAGCTATAATCCCCATGTTCAGAAGAGAGCCCAGGGGGCTTGAGATGATCGAGGAGGTCTCTAAGGAGCTGTGGGAGTCTACAATAACCCTGGACGATCTAGAGGAGCTTTCTAGGAGGTGATGGTGGTGCCGATTGTTAGGGGAAGCCAGAAGTATATATTCGTTGGAGGAAAGGGAGGAGTTGGCAAAACAGTCATGGCATCAGCTATAGCTCTGAGCTATGCCGAGAGCGGCTACAAGACCCTCATAGCCAGCTTCAACCCGGTTCACTCGCTATCCTCGGTTTTCGAACAACCTCTATCAGGGGGGTCTATAGTGGAGGTTAAAGGTGTTAAGAACCTATATGCTGTTGAGGTGGAGATCGAGGATGTGGTGGCTAGGTATAAGGAGAGGATAACAAGGCTGATCAGGGATTTCCTCAAGTGGGCTGAGATACCAATAGATCCCAAGGGCTTCATAGATATTGCAACAACAAACCCAGCATTTCAGGAGGCTGCTTCTTTCGATAAAATGATGGATCTAGTGCTTCAAGAGAGTGAGAAGTTCGACAGAATAGTTTTTGACACGGCCGCTGTTGCCAACGCCATAAGGCTCATAGGGCTATCAAAGATCTATGGGCTATGGCTGCAGAGGGTTATAAAATCACGACAAGAAGCCCTCTCCCTGAGGGCGCAGCTAAGCTTTAGGAAGGACAAGGTTGCAGAGGAGATCAAGAGCGACCCCGTTTTAATAGAACTGCTACAGCTATATAGAAGATATACCGGCGTTAAAGAGATCCTGACAAACCCATCAAGCACCACATTCGTATTCGTAACAATACCAACAATGCTCTCAATATCTGTTGTTAAGAGATTCATGGATATGGTGAGGGCATACGAGATACCATCAGGAGGGGTTATTGTAAACATGCTAATACCTAGAGACGAGGCTGAGAAGGATGCAACAGGCTTTCTAAAATCCAAGTTCGAGGAACAGGAGAGAAACCTAGAATATATTAGGAAGCTATTCGGGAACCAGATACTGGGCTACATACCCCTATATCCCGAGGATATTGTGGGGCTTGATAGGCTTAGAAGACTTATAAAGGATCTAGAGGCTTCTACATGAGGATCTATCAGAGACTATCATCAGAGGCTATAAGGCTGAAGAGGATAATATATGATTTCCTATTTGGGCTGAGCACTTTTGATCTATATAGAGAGACCCTCCACATAGCTAGAGGATATAGAGACTCCCTATACATGATCCTATTGGGTGAGTTCCTCGGAATACCCTTCCTATCAAACTACTATACCTTGAGACTCCTACCCTATATCCTAGGAGATCTAGAGGCATTTAAGAAGAGAAGCCTAAGGGAGAGGGACATCCTAGAGATTGTGGGGGAGTTTGATGCACACTGAGTCAAGGAGTGTAACAATAGCTGTCGGGAACATAATAACAGGTGTGTATAACTATATTGTGCTATCAATACCCCCTGACTGGAGGATAGTGATTATCCCCATGAACTCTGATGTCTTCTCAAGCACTAGACAAGGCGAGGTTAAGTGGGTTAAGGAGGGAGAGGTGGAGCATGGGATTTTAACACCAATGGGCGAGATCATGCTTAGGCTAAAGATATGGTCAGGGTATAGGGATCAGGATAGGGTTAGAGAGATTAGGAGATCTGAAAAGATATATGATCTAGCCATAGCTGGTCATACTGCTAAGGCCTATATATATAGAAAAAGGCTTGGATTCAGAAACCATAGGGTTCTCGGGATCCATCTATACTGTGGTGTGACGGATAGAACAATGCTGATAGAATTCATAGGAGGGGGAGATTGGGTAGACAGGGTTCTCAAGAATATTGGGGGGAGCATGTGCCATGTTTAGAATAAATAGAAAGAGCAGGAGTGAGGAGGTTTTGATAGAGATAATAACCATAAGCCCCCTAATGCTCGGCCATTGCGAACACTGTGAGATCTTGATGAAGGGTTTTGGTATAGATTACAAGCCCCAACAGGTTAGCGAGTATCCAGAGGATCTCCTTGAGATTTCCTCAAAGATAACAAGGTTTATAAATACAATCGCAAGGAGAGTCTTTGCCAGGGTTATAATCGTGGAGGCTATGAGTCTTAGAGGACTTGCTAAAATAATCCTCTATGGAGGTGGAAGACTACCAATAATAGCTGTTAATGGGAGAAAGATAGCAAGTGGATATCAATGGAAGCCTGAGGATCTTGCAGAAAAAGTTCTGAAAAGCATCACAGGCCTATAGATCTATATGCATGAGTCCTGAGTCATAGGGGAAACCACAGCTGTTTATACTTATAAGCTGTCTAACGAATATAATATATGCTGTCTAGTTATTAATGGGGGTGTTTTTTGAAAAATGTCTTCTGGGATTAATGAGGTGGCTGTGAAGGTTAAGAGCAGAGATTCTCAAGATGAGAGCAGATGCCCCCCAGATAAGATTGTCATAGATGTCGCTAGGGGAGCGTATATCTGTGAAGAGACTGGAGAGGTTCTTGAAGAGAGGATTGTGGATCAGGGGCCGGAGTGGAGGGCCTTCACACCAGAGGAGAGGGAAAGAAGGACGAGATCAGGATCTCCGCTGGCCCCAGCTATGGAGGATATAGGGCTTGTGACTATTATAGACTACAAAGATAGAGATGCCACCGGGAAGAAGCTGGATCTTAAGAAGAAGATGGAGTATGCTAGAATGAGAAAATGGCAGATCAGGACTAAGGTTCAGAATGCGATAGATAGAAACCTAACACAGGCTAGCTCAGAGCTCCAGAGGCTAGCAAGCTCGCTTGGGCTCCCTAAGGAGGTTCAGGAGCAGGCTGCGATAATATATAGAAAAGCTGTCGAGGCCGGTCTTGTCAGGGGTAGGGCTATTGAGAGCGTTGTTGCAGCAGCACTCTACGCAGCATGCAGGATCATGAACGTCCCGAGAAGCCTTGATGAAATAGCCCAGTATACGAAGAGTGGTAGGAAGGAGCTCGCCAGATGCTTTAGACTATTATACAAGGAGCTAGACTGGAAAGAGCTGGGGCTCGAACTTCCAAAGCCAGATCCCTTCCACTATGTGCCAAAGATAATAAGCACCCTTGGGCTCAGCGGCAGTATAGAGGCCACAGCCAAGGATATACTGAGAAGGATAAGGGATACAGGGATAGGCGCTGGTAAGGATCCTGCTGGCATTGCTGCTGCAGCAGTATATATAGCATGCCTGTTAAACAACGAGAAAAAGACTCAGAAAGAGATAGCCATGATTGCTGGCGTTACAGAAGTTACTGTAAGGAATAGATATAAAGAGATAGTGAAAGCCTTAGGGCTAAATCTACCACTTCAATAACTAGGATCTACTAGGATCTTTACAAGCCAGACTATTTTTAACTAGCTGTTTAGGGGTTTGGGCTTCATTGAATTTTGAAGATGTATTCTATTCTCAGCCCTTGGGCTTCATCATGCTTCATCATGGTTGCAGGGCTTTGCTCCATCCATACTCCTCCCCCTAGCTGGATAACCACTAACCCACCTAGAGGATATAATTAGTTCCCATCCAAAGATATAAAAATACCTTGCTTACAAGAAGCTGTTAACTACGACATAGCCCTAAAGGGCTTAGATAGGTTGCTTAGCTTTATAAACCAATTGGCTATGGGGTATTATGAGCATTCCGATTACCTGACCCATAAATAGAGTGATCTGAGTTTCTGGATTGCTAATAGTCGAGTATATTCTGAACCGCAATGCTTAAATACCCATCTATATTTTACTTTTTGCGAGGCTGGTGGGGAGATGGAGTTCCAATACCAATGGGCGATGGAGGAAGCATAAAAGATCTAGAGCTGATCGCATCCAGAATTAGAAAGCATGTTCTGAATATGTATCTAAAGGATCAATCCCTTCATCTGGGTTCATCACTAAGCTCTGTTGAAATACTTGCAATTATCATGTTTAAGTACCTCAGGAGATCATCGGATCCTATAGATAGGGACTGGCTTATACTAAGCAAAGGCCATGCCGCACCTGCACTCTATGCAGCGTTAGCAGAGGCTGGATTGATAAACAGTGGAGAGCTTGAGAAGATAAATGATATATCGAGTATTCTTCAGGGTCACCCTGAGATATTAATACCCGGTGTCGATATGTCCACCGGGAGCCTTGGTCAGGGGCTTAGCTTTGGAATAGGTGTTGCTATGGGGATCAAATCCCGCGGTGGTTCTGGAAAGGTCTATGTTGTTATGGGTGACGGTGAACAAGATGAGGGGGAGGTTTGGGAGGCTATAACGCATGCTGCTGCGAGGAAGCTGGATAACCTGATTGTTGTGGTTGATGATAATGGCTTCCAGTTGGATGGATCTACAGACGATATTAAGCCTAAGCATCATCTCCCATACATATGGCGGGTTCTAGGCTGGAGAGTTATCATGTGCGACGGTCATAGCATAAAAAGCCTTGATAGGGCCATGAGCGAGGCTATACAATCAAAAATGCCTACAGCGATCTTTGCAAAAACTGTTAGAGGTAAGGGTGTTTCTGAGATCGAAAACACAAAGATCCAGAAGCCGGGTGTTGAAGTTGTTAAGAGAGCTATCCTCAATGCGTGATACAATGGGCAGAGTGCTAGCATCCCTAGGAGAGATCGACAGGGATATTGTTGTTATAACAGCAGACGTTGGAGACTCAACAAGGGCCTCATACTTCAGAGACAAGTTCCCCGATAGATACTTCAACGTAGGCATATCTGAGCAGCATATGGTCAATTTTGCAGCAGGTCTCGCAGCAACAGGTATGAAACCCATTGTAGCTGGATTCGCAATGTTCATGATGAGAGCTTGGGAGCAGATAAGGAACACTACCGCTAGGATGAATCTAAATGTTAAATTCATAGCAACCCACTCTGGGTTTAGCGATAGCATAGACGGCTCTAGCCATCAGGCTTTGGAAGACATATCGCTAATGAGGGTTATTCCGAACGTTAGGGTTGTTGTCCCAGCAGATTCTTATGAGATCATGAGAAGCCTCCCACCACTAATCCTAAGAGAGAAGGGGCCTGTATATTATAGAATCGGGAGGGACTACTCGCCACCAATAACAAGAGACGTGGGAGAGGAGTTCAGGCTTGGAAGAGCAACAGTGCTGAAAGACGGGGAGGATATAGCAATAATAGGAGCAGGTGTTGTCCTCTGGAGCGCTCTTGAGGCATCAAGAGAGCTTGAGAGAATCGGAATAAGTGCTGCTGTCATAAACATGTCCAGCATAAAGCCTATAGACGAGGAGACCATTGAGAAATATGCGAGAAAAACAGGGGCTATAATAACTATAGAGGAGCACAGCATATATGGAGGACTCGGATCCGCAGTCGCAGAGACTATAGTAAGGAGATACCCGATCCCCATGAGAATGCTTGGAGCCACATCATTTGGAAGGACAGCAAGAACCCAGGAAGAGCTCATAGAATACTTCGGTCTTGGCAAAAGCTCTGTTGTTAGAGCTGTGCTAGAGGTGGTGAGGATTGATAGAAGATCTTGAGGCGCTTAGAAGGGAGATTGATAAGATAGACGAGCTAATATTAGAGCTCATTGGCAAGAGACTTGAGATAGCCAAGATGATAGGGTATATTAAGAAGGCTAGGGGTATAACGCTCAGAGATCTAGCAAGAGAGAACGAAGTTGAGGGTAGATGGATAAGCATATCAAAGGGAAAAGGGATCCCAGAGAGCCTAGCCAGAGAGATCTCGAGGCTCTTAATACAGCACTCAATAGCTGCGCAGGCATCAATAGCCCCTAAGGCTAGGAGAATTGCCCTAATAGGCTATGGGGGTATGGCAAGGACTCTTGGAGAGATCCTGGTTTGGGCTGGTCACGAAGTCACTATTAGCGGGAGGAATAGCGAGAAGGCATCGGATCTTGCAAGAATACTTAGATGCAGATATAGCCAGGAAGCCATGGCTATAGGGAATAGCGAGTATATAATCCTGGCACTCTCCAGAGGAGCCTTTTTGGATGGCTATGTAGAAAAGCTGACCGCATATATGGGGGATAAGCTTGTAATGGATATACTTTCTTCGAAGCGTGATATCTATAAAAAGATGGAGGATCTCTCGAAGAGGTATCAATTTAGATATATATCCACACATCCCCTATTTGGCCCAACACATATGCCATTTGGAGAATCTATAGTGCTCATACCATCAATAACCGGGAGAGAGTCTCTCGAAGAAGCTATTGCTTTCTGGTCATCAGCAGGGCTCAGCCCCATCATATCCAGCTATGATGAGCACGAGAAAGCCATGGCTGTGGTTCAGGTTATACCCCATATATATATACTAGCCCTTGCATACGCCATAAATATTCTCTCAAAAAGATATGGCATTGACTATAGGGGCTATAGAACATATAGCTTTAAAAAGATCGAGGAGGTTATTAGAAGAATAAGCGATAACATAGATGCCGTTGCTGAGATCCAGCTTAATAACGAATATGCGAGAGAGGCTAGAAGAATCGCCATAGAGACCCTTGAGAGTACTGTTAAGAGCTTCGGATGGTGATTATCATGATCATATATATGGCTAGGGATAAGAACCATTACTCATCTATTCTGGAAAAGCTTAGAGAGAGATCGGCATCATATAGAGTAGCAAGCCTATATGGAAAAACCCTTATAATAGCATGGCCAGATAGCCTAGCGGAAGGGTTATCCGACCCCTCTGTGGAGGCAGTCTATAGGGTTAGAAAACCCTACGTCCTAACCAGCAGAGAGTGGAAGACAGAGAACACTTTAGTCAATGTCAGAGGCGTCGAGATAGGGGGTAAGAGAGTTATCATAGCTGCTGGACCGTGCTCTGTAGAGGATGAGGAGCAGATGATAGATATCGCAAGAAGGCTGAAGAGTCTCGGGGTCTCGATCCTAAGAGGAGGGGCCTTCAAACCCAGAACGAGCCCCTATTCATTCCAAGGGCTTGGCGAGAAGGGGTTAAAGATCCTAAAGAGAATATCTGATGAAGTTGGCATACCTGTTGTATCTGAGATAATGGATCCAAGGGATGTGAATCTATTCAGGGAATACATCGACATACTCCAGATTGGAGCCAGGAACTCGCAGAACTTCGTACTCCTACGAGAGGCTGGAAGGAGTGGAAAGCCTGTTCTACTAAAGAGAGGCTTTGGGAACACTGTTGATGAATGGCTCAATAGCGCCGAATACATACTGCTAGAAGGAAACGGGTCTGTTATAATATGCGAGAGAGGTATAAGGAGCTTTGAAACCGGGACTAGGTTTACAATTGATATAGGTGGTATCGCCCTTGCTAAGAAGCTAACACACCTACCAGTATGTGCAGACCCTAGCCACCCGGCTGGTAGGAGGGATCTCGTAGCCCACCTAGCCCTAGCATCTATAGCTGCTGGTGCCGATATGCTTCTCATAGAGGTTCATCCAAATCCTGAGAAGGCTTTAAGCGATTCTGAGCAGCAGCTCTCAATAGAAGAGTTCTCACAGCTAATGGATTCAATGAGATCTGTTGCTAGAGCTGTAGGTAGAGATATATGAGGATCTATCTCTCAAATCTCTGTAACTCTCAGGTAAGGATAGCCGTTGGCAGAGGATCTCTAGAGGGGCTTAGAGAGATTAATGAAGATGCCTTTCTTCTATATAGCAAGAGAATAGATCCTGGTGTTGTTACAGATAAGATACCGAGGATCTCTGGGCTCATGAGCATAGATGATGGCGAGCCTGCTAAGGATATCGAATATGTGATCAACATTCTTAGGAGAATACATAGAGAGACATCCCCGGATCTTGAGTGGATCATAGCTATGGGGGGAGGGACTATAATGGATATTGGGGGCTTCATAGCATCGATCTATAGGAGGGGTGTTAAGCTTGCTAATATACCAACAACCCTTCTGGGCATGGTGGACGCATCAATGGGAGGCAAGAATGGCGTTAATCTAGATGGTGTTAAGAACGTCATAGGAACATTCTATCAACCACGCCTAGTGATCTCGGATACGATCTTTCTAAGAACCCTTCCCAGAGAGGAGATCTCTAACGGATCTGCCGAGATTATCAAGTACTGCATGACCCTTGATAGAGATCTGTGCTACATTCTTGAGAAGAGCTTTGAGAAAATATTCTCGCTAGATGATGATGCCCTAGAGGAGATAATTTATAGGTCGGCTGTTAATAAGATGAGAGTCGTTGAGACAGACGAGAGAGATGATAGGGGTATAAGGATAGTCCTAAACTATGGTCACACAATAGGTCATGCTATAGAGGCTGGAAGTGGTTTCAGAATTAACCATGGGAGGGCTATATCCCTTGGAATGATATGCGAGGCCAAACTAGCTGAAGAGCTCGGCTTCATAGGATCAAATGTGATCAGCTATCTAGAGAGACTATTAAGACTCTATAACCTTCCAACATCTAGAGAGGAGCTAGGAGCCAGAGTAGATCTCGCAAAAGCCGTCGAGGCGCTTAGGAGAGATAAAAAGAGACGTAGAGGATTAATTAAGATCCCCGTGCTCAAAGAGATCGGAGCATGGGAGAAGATGGATCTAGAGATGGAGGTACTTGAGGGTTGTTTAAAGAAATGTGTTGGGTAGATGCTAGGACAAAGCTTTACTCCTTAATTGGGAGAGATATTGGGTATACTCTATCACCTGCTATACATAACTCTGTTTTTAGAAGGGCTGGGGTTAATGCTATATATATAGCCTTTGATCTATCTGAAGAGGTTTTTGAGAAAGCCGTGCCAGGGTTGCTTGAACTATGTGGGGGGATTAATGTGACAATCCCATATAAGGAGAAGATCATATCATATCTAGATAGGCTTGACGGGACAGCATCAAGGATAGGGGCTGTTAACACAATATATAGAAGAACAGGCTATAATACAGACTATGAGGCGATAAAAAGCCTTACAATGGAGAGAGTAGGGAGTCTCGAGGGATCTGAATGCCTCGTAATAGGTGCTGGTGGTGCTGCTAAGGCATCCTCATTCGCTCTAGGAGATCTCGGGTGTAGGATCAATATAGTGAATAGGACTAGGAAGAGGGCTGAGGGGCTAGCCGAGAGACTTAGAAACACGGGCATAGAGGCTTGGGTTGTTGACACATGCACAGGATCATATGATGTTGTGGTTAACACAACGCCAGATCCCTCAAGCCTTGCTTGCACATGTACTCCTAAGATCCTCACCATAGATCTAGTATATAAGCCTGTAAAGACAGAGCTTATAAGAAAATCTATTGAAATGGGCATTAGATACATAACAGGTCTCGAGATACTAGCGAGACAAGCCCTCCTAGCCCAGGGTATATGGTTTGAGAGAGATCTCCTATATTTAGAGGGTGAGGTGATAGGTAAACTATGCCAGGAAATACTTTCGGGGGAATGCTGAGGATAACAACATTTGGCGAGAGCCACGGGGCTGCGGTTGGAGTTATTATAGATGGAGTGCCGGCAGGGCTTTATCTAAATGAGGAGGATATAGCATTTGAGCTGGCATTCCGAAAGCCTGGAAGACTCTATGTATCAGGAAGAAGGGAGGATGATAAGCCAGAGATACTCTCCGGAGTCTTTAATGGAAAAACAACAGGTGCGCCTATAGCTGTGATTATAAGGAACGCAGATGCTATCTCAAAGCACTACGAGGAGATAAGATATAAACCGAGACCAGGGCACGCAGATCTCCCCTATATAATCAGATATGGATATGAGAACTGGGACTATAGAGGCGGTGGGAGGGCGAGCGCTAGGGAGACCGTGGCTAGGGTTGTTGGCGGTGCTGTTGCAAAGAAACTCCTAATGCTAACAGACACATGGATCGCTGGGCATCTTAAGAGTCTGGGCCCCTTCGAAGTTTCTGATAACCCTAGTTTTGAAGAGATCCTGTGCTCAAGAACAAGCCCTGTGAGGGCTTGTAGAAAAGATGCTGAGAAGATCTACGAGGATCTTTTGATGCAGGCTATGAAGGAGGGCGATAGCTATGGAGGCATAGCCGAGATAGTTGTTAAAAACCCCCCAGCAGGTCTTGGTGAGCCTGTATTTGACAAGATCAAGGCGGATCTGGCTAAGGCCATCTTATCAATACCAGCAGTCGTTGGCTTTGAATATGGTTTGGGGTTTAGGGCTGCCAGAATGAAGGGTAGCGAGGCTAGCGATGAGATAATAATAAGGAATGAAAAGCCAAGGTGGAGGAACAACTATAGTGGAGGAATACTTGGTGGCATAACAACTGGTGAGGATATAATCATAAGATGTGCCTTCAAACCAACAAGCTCTATTAGAAAGCCCCAGAGAACCATAGATCTCAGGACTATGGAGGAGGCAACAATATCTGTAATTGGGAGACACGACCCGGCCGTAGCTATAAGGGGGGTTTCTGTTGCTGAGGCAATGACCGCCCTTGTAATAGCAGACCACGCAATAAGATCTGGGGTTATAAATCCCGTGAGGATCTCTAGCTCTGAAGCTTCAGAGATAGAGGAGAGGTGGAGGAGGTATAGAGAGGCTTGTGGGCATTCGCAGGGATCTCAGTAGTTAATGCAATACCATCGTGGCTCGGATCTACAATGGCTGTGAATATAAAAATAGAAGTTAGCATAGAGGAGGGCTTCGGCGAACACTCAAGCCTGACTAGAGAGATAGTTGAATACTTCAAAAAAAGATCCGGAGTCCCCGAACTCAGGGTTACAGTGAGATCTCCTATACCGCCCGGCAGTGGGCTAAAGAGTAGCAGCGCTGTAGCAGTAGCCCTCATAGAGGCTATAAGGCAGAGATACGGGTTGAGAGATATAGATACACCAAGGCTAGCCTCAGAATTATCTATAAGAGCTGGCGTGTCAATAACCGGGGCATATGATGACGCTACGGCAAGCTATCATGGTGGCATCTCCTTCACAGATAATATGAGGAGAGAACTTATAGACCTTAGAAGCCCACCTAAGGATCTCTCAGTGGTTATCATAGCAAAGGGAGGTAGGGCTAGGATAGATCCTGAGTCTCTAAGGAGGTTTGGTGATATCTTTAGAGAGATATTTGGAATAGCGCTCAGGGGGGATATAATAACTGCTATGAAGCTCAATGGAATTCTAGTTGCACAGATCCTAGGATATGATCTAGAGCCTATAAGGAGAGCACTCCAACTAGGAGCCCTCGCCTCCGGTGTAACAGGCAACGGGCCATCTATATTCGCTATAACAAGAAAGGGTGATGAGGGTCCAATAATAGATCTCTTCTTAAAAATCGGATACACAATAGTAGCTGAACCTGCTGAGATAGAGAGGTTATAATGATGAGGGCGATAATAGAGAGATCAAAGATCTATGGCAGAATAAGGGCCCCCAGATCCAAGAGCCATGCTATAAGGCTTATATTCTCATCGCTCCTATCAAGCGTCGAGATCATAGACCTCCCCTACTCTGACGATGTTCTGGCATCTATAGATGCTATGAAAAGCCTTGGCGTGAGATTCGATGGAAGAAGGCTAGAGCTAATCGGAAGACCCCTTATAAGGGGGGAGAATATATATGTTAGAGGCTCAGCAACAACCCTGAGGATGCTAATACCAGTCCTGCTTGTCATAGGTGGTAAGGCTCATATAGATGGAGACATGAGCCTTAGGAGAAGACCTCTAGATGCTATTGTAGACGCTGTTAGAGATAGGGGTGTCTATATATCGGGCTCCAGGCTTCCAGTAACTATAGAGGGTAGGCTTGACGATATGTGGGTCAGGATTAGAGGATCTGAAAGTAGCCAATATATCTCTGGGTTTATGATAGCATTTTGCCTAGCAGGTGGCGGTAAGATCTATATTGAGCCACCTATAGTCTCTAGAAGCTATATATATCTAACAAAGGAGGTTATCGAGGACTTCGGGTGCAGGGTAAGCATAGGCGAGAATGTCATTGTTGTTGATAGAATAGACAAGGCGGGACTGGTTAGGAGGAGGGTTGAGGGTGACTATGCCCTTTCATCTTTCTATGCTGTATCAGCCCTAACAAGCGGGGGTAGGGTGGAGATCTACGATCTATATCCTCCCAAGCAGTACTTCGGCGATCACTCTATATTTCATATCTATAGAAGTATGGGTGCTGAGAGCATATACTCAGAAGGATCCTGGGTTGTCACAGCAAGCGATGAGTATAGAGCTATTGATATAGATATAGAGAATGCGCCAGATCTAGGGGTCTCCATAGCGCCGTTAGCCTCTATATCTAGGGGAGTCACAAGGATCAGGGGGATTGAGAGACTCAGGATCAAGGAGAGTGATAGGGCTAGCGCTATTATAGAGATCCTTGGCAGGTTCGGGGGCGTTGCAAGATATAGTGGTGATGTCATGGAGATTGAGGGCATTGATGCCAACATGCTGAGAAGGGCTGATGTTGAATGTAATAGAGATCATAGAGTTGCCATGATGGCATCGTCAATAGCTGTGAGAGCTGGCGGCTCTATAGATGGTGCCGAATGTGTTAACAAGAGCAACCCGGACTTTTGGAAGGATCTCTCAGCAATCGGAGGTAGGATTAGACTTGAGGGTTAAGAAGCCCCTGATTGTTGCTTCCCTACCGATCATGTCGATAGATGACTTAGAAAGGGTTAAGCATATTAGAGACGCAGATCTTATAGAGCTAAGGTTGGACTATCTCGAGAACCCACTATCTATAGACCCAAGAGACCTCACCCAATATAGGGATAGAATAATTATAACAATCAGAGAGACCTCTGAGGGAGGGGTTAATAGTGTTGATGGTAGGAGAAAAGCTGAGTACCTAGAGAGGCTATATGAGCTCGGTGTGTTATATGATGTTGAGGCCTCATTTATTGAGAGATACAGTGTTCCCTATAGAGGTAAGATTGTCTCAGCACACTATATGGATCAAATACCTCCACTAGAGCATCTTAAGACTCTGCTTAGTAGATATGCCAGTGAAGCTCTGATACTAAAGATAGCCCTTATGGCTTCTAGAGGATATAGAGGAACCCTAGCACGTCTACTTGACATGGAGTATGATAATATAGCTGTAATGCCACTAGGATCAGATCCTAGTGTGTTAATGGATAGAATAGCCCTATCTCTAATGGGCTCAAGACTCTTATATGGCTATGTAGATAAGCCAACAGCACCTGGTCAGATGCACTATAGAGAGGCTATAGATATAATCAACTGCATCATGGGTAAAAAGCTATAAGAGTCTGGGGTTCTAACCTACTTTTCCTGAGATCTTCTTCAGCTCCTCATCTCTGAGAACTCTTCTAAGGATCTTGCCAACAAGAGACTTTGGAAGATCCTCTCTGAATTCCAGGGCCTTGGGTCTTTTGTATGGTGCCAGCTTGTCCTCAAGCCATCTGAGTATATCGCCCTCAGATATCTTTCCTCTACACTGATCTCTTAGAACCACAAATGCCTTGGGAATTTCTCCAGCACTAGGATCTGGTATGCCTACTACAGCTGCCTCCTTTACACACTCATGGGTCATTAGAACCTCCTCTATCTCCCTAGGATATACTGAGTAGCCTTTATACTTGATCATATCCTTCTTTCTATCCAACACATAGAAGAAGCCCTCCTCATCCATATAGCCTATATCACCTGTCCTAAACCATCTAAGCCCATATGCTGTGAAGAAAGCCTCTCTGTTCTCCTCCTCAATATTATATCCCTTCATAACCTGAGGTCCTGAAATGACTATCTCCCCAACGCTGCCTGGAGGTAGAAGGATAGGCTTTTCTAGATCAGCTATGGCAGCATATGTACTAGGTATTGGCAGCCCTATACTGCCAAGCTTGCTCTTACCATATAGCGGATTAACATGGGTAACCACAGCAGTCTCTGTTAACCCATAGCCTTCCCTAAGAACAGCACCTGTTGTGCTCTCAAACCTTCTAGCAACCTCTTGGGGCAGGGGCGCTGCTCCTGATATGCAGAATAGCAGTGTGTTGAGCCTATATTTCTTAACCTTTGGATGATTGTTGATTGCGTTATAAAGAGTTGGAACGCCATGTAGCACGTGAGCTTTATACTTATCAACAGCCTTCATAAGCCCCTCAATATCAGGTCTTGGAAATACTATTACTGTCCCTCCATCATATATAGAGTAGATCATGACTGTAACAAGACCATATATATGGTACCATGGAAGGATCCCTATAAAGACCATGGGGCCCTCAAGCCCCCTCTTCTTCCTTATAACTTCATATAATGGCTTTATCTGCTGTATGTTAGCAACAATATTTCCATGAAGGATCCTCGCACCCTTTGGAACTCTTGTAGTGCCTCCAGTATACATGAGGGCAGCCATATCCTCGAGGGGGTCTATCTTCTCTCTATAGCTGGTTGGCTTATACCTCTTCACAAGATCCATGTACCTAAGGATCTTACTCCCATAGGCTATCTTAGGGGGTTTGAGCTTCATCCTAGCAAGGGGTCTCATTAGAGGGCTCATATAGTCCTCTATCCCAGCTACAATAACTCTATCCACAGAAACTTCTTTCAGAGCCTGTTCAGCATTCCTATAAAGAACATTGGATGTAACAAGGATCTTGGCACCAGACGACTTGATCTGGTACGAGATCTCTCTAGGAGTATAGAGGGGATTCATTGGACTAACGATAGCCCCTACCTTTAGTGTTGCGAAGAAGGCTACGGTATATGCAGGGCTGTTAGGCATATGAAGAGCAATGACATCGCCCTTACCAACCCCCATTTCCCTAAATGCGCTGGCAAGCCTATCACTATGATCACCAAGGACACTATAGCTAATCCTATTACCCACAAATATATGGGCAACCCTATCTGGATAGCTTCTAACAGCCGTATCTAGAACCTCATATAAAGGAAAATACCTGATCTCAACATCTGGAGGAATTCCCTCATCATAGCTCTTAACCCACACCCTAGAAGCTATATATCTCCTAAAAACATCGTCGGATGATATTTGTTGAGACCCTGATTGAGTCATAAGAGCACCTCTCCATATACTATTTGGAAGGAGATATATAAAATTAAATCCATGAGGAAACCAACTATAGCATTTATTAGTATATTAATATTTTTATTATATAGGATATATGATAAATATAAATAAGGAAGCTATGCTATAGCGTCTAGATGTTTATTTTCACAAATCTATCTTGCTATTCAGATTATTACTAGCCTTTCCCTGAATAGATCTCCAAGTCAGTGCTATCTATGCAGAGTACTGAAGATCTGGATCTAAAATATCGGATTTTAGGATAGTATATTATAGCTAGTCAGATAAATTCAGATAAATAACATATTCGCGTGTTTAGCTATTTAGAGCTCCCATATAAAGTTAACCTGTGTGTGTTAGCATAAGCTTATCCTACACAGGATCTGCTGGGAAGATTTATCATGAGTAAATATCTAGTAGTTACTACGATATAGCATCCTACCTTCAATAGATTTTAACTCCCAAATATTTAGTATTTGGTGATTGGTATAGTATTCCCGTTTGAAAGTCTTGAGGATTTCAGCATAAAGTTCTCTCAAGAGCACGAGCTTTTCAGAAAGAGTGTTAGGGACTTTGTAGAGAAAAAAGTTGAGCCCCTGGCTCTTGAGATAGATGAGAAAGACGAGATCCCGAGAGATCTTATTGAGGCTATGGCGCAGCAAGGCTTCTTCGGAATAGGGATCCCCGAGGAATATGGGGGCCAGGGAGAGGATCATATAAGCACTGTTATACTCGTGGAAGAGATATCTAGAGTATCTCCAGCCCTTAGCGTTATCCTTGGTACTAATGAGCTCTTTGCTATACCAGTCCTGCTATTCGGATCCGAGGATCAGAGGCGAAGATATCTTCCCCCAATAGCTAGGGGCGAGAAGTTCGGGGCATTTGCAGTCACTGAGCCTTGCTGTGGATCAGATGTTGCAGGGATCCAGACCAGGGCTGAGAAGAGAGGGGATAAGTGGGTTATAAATGGCAGAAAAGCTTTCATAAGCAATGCAGATCTCGCAGACTTTATCATTGTGCTAGCAAGAACCTCCCCCCCTCCCGATAAGAGGTCAAGACATGTGGGTCTCACGTTCTTTATAGTCGAGAAGGGCACTAAGGGTTTCAGGCTTGATCAGAAGTATGAGAAGATGGGGCTTAGGGGTAGCCATATATATGAGATATCTCTAGAAGACGTAGTTGTTCCAGATGAAAATAGAGTTGGAGCCGAGGATCTAGGGTTCCTCATAGCTATGGAGACATTCGATAGAACAAGGATCGGGATAGCTGCCCAGGCTGTGGGGATATCCCAAGCCCTCTTCGAGAGGACATTCAAGTATGTCCATCAGAGACACGCATTCGGCTACCCACTCGCATTCTTCCAGGCAGTTGAGTTCGATCTAGTAGAGATTCTGGCGAAGATAATAGCATCTAGATATCTCGCATACCTAGCAGCAAAGCTAGCTGATGAGGGGAGGAGAGAGTTCACATTCGTAGCATCTCTAGCTAAGTTCTTCGCATCAGAGGCTGCTGAGGAGATAGCATCAAGGGCAATAAACCTCCACGGAGGTGTTGGGGTTATAAAGGAGACAGGGATAGAGAGATTCCTAAGGGATGTAAAGATAATCCAGATCTATGAGGGTACAAACGATATACAGAGGCTTGTAGCATATAGGCAGTTGATAAGGATCTTGAGGGAGAAGAACCTAATACCAGAGGAGATTGCGAGGATGGTGATATGAGGAGAGTAGCCATAGTAGGGACTGGTATTGCTAAATACGGCTATAGATCTGACGCAAACCTAGCCGAGATAGCCTACGAGGCTATAAAGGAGGCCCTAGACGATGCCAAGATAGCTCCAGAGGATATAGATAGCTACGTTGTTGGGAACGTGGGAACCTGGTCTAGTGAGCCCCTGCCAGCAGTGGTCATAGGGGAATACTCAGGCCTCGTCCCCAAGAACGGAATAAGAGTTGAGGCAGCATGTGCAACAGGGATGGCCGCAGCCAGGACAGCTTATCACATGATAGCCAGCGGAGATGCTGACATAGTGCTTGTCATAGGTGTTGAGAAGATGAACGAATCACCAACACCACAAGTTATTGAGCTAATAGGAAGGGCTGGCAACTATCTATGGGAGTTCGAGAACTTCGGCATGACATTCCCAGGCTATTATGCCATGTATGCTACCCTCTATATAAAGAGATTCGGTGTTAAGGAGGAGGATCTATGCGAGGTTGCTGTAAAGAACCACTACTATGCATCAATGAACCCTAAAGCCCATTTCCAGAATAGAATAACTGTTGAGCAGTGCATGTCATCAAGATATGTTGCCTGGCCTCTAAAGCTCTATGACTCCTCACCAATAACAGATGGTGCCGCAGCCCTTATCCTGGCAAGTGAGGAGATGGCTAGAAAGATCACAGATACGCCTATATGGATAAGGGGTTGGGGATATGCTAATGGAACATCTAACCTTAGTAAGAGGAGCGACTATATAGGACTAGAAGCTACACGGGTTGCTGCGGAGATGCTCTATAAGAGAACAGGCGTTGATCCTACAAAACCTGCTAGATATCTAGACGTAGCAAACCTCCACGATGCATTCACAATAGCAGAGCTAATGGCCCTAAGCGATCTTGGGTTTGTTAAAAAGGGTGAGGAGCATATAGCTGTCAGGGAGAAGCAGACATATATAGGAGGATTAATCCCAGTAAATCTTGACGGAGGACTGAAGGCTAAGGGACACCCAATAGGGGCAACAGGAGTTGGTATGCTTGTTGAGCTCTCTAGACAGCTTCAACAGAGGGCTGAGAAAGGAAGACAGACCACGATAAAGAAGGGATGGGCTTTAGCACACAACGTTGGCGGAACAGGACATTACGTGTTCACAACAATACTATCGGTTGATAAGCCATGAAGGAGGAGAAAACTGTAATAAGAAAGCTTCCAGAGCATATAGATAGGCTCTCAGGCGAGATCATGAGTATGATGGATAGCATAACCAGAGAGACAGGTCTCCCGATCTACCAAGACCCTAGAACAGGGAATCCTATGTGGCTTGACGTGAGGGAGATGAGAATCAGGTATACAATACCGGTTAAGAATATAGAGGAGTTCTTCTCGGGGTTAAAAGCAGGTGTTCTTAGAACCACTAAATGTAGAGAATGTGGCACAATATATTTCCCACCCCAGGTTGACTGCCCAAGGTGCAGAATTAGGAATATGGAGTGGATAGACATAACAGGTGAGGGCGAGCTAGTGACATGGACTATAATAAAGACCAAACCCCTCTCGTTCTCACACTTAGACGACTATGTAGTTGGAATCGTTAGGATGCCCCAGGGTTTCAACATGCTTGCATGGATAAAGATCGATGACCCAGAGAAGTTATCACCAGGTATGAGGTTGAGACTAAGAATAGGTAGAAGAGATTCTGAGAACTATATAACATACTGGTTTGAAACAGCATAGGTTTAGCCTTTTAGGGGTTTGGGCTTCATTGAATTTTGAATATGTATTCTATTCTCAGCCCTTGAGCTTCACCAGAGCCACGGGAGTAATGCCTCTCTCATTCCTCCCTTTAGTTGGATAACCCTCTAACCATCTGGGGATTATAACCCCCAGCTGGGGAACCTACACATCCTGAGGCAGATATTTAGCAATGTGTCCAATTGTTTATCCAGCCTTAGCCCGAGCCTCCTGCACTCGAAGATCCTGCCGACTTTTCGGGATATCCATCAGCATTTGGAACAAGATCTCGAGGTTAGATGAAGATTCATAACTAGATTTACATTTAAAGCATATGAACCACATGACCAGCGCGAAACTAATATATCCTAGACTTTCTAGCTATTATTTAGTTATTATAGAACCGTATACGCTCTGTTGCTCGTACTCATCCTCACCCTCATAGTCTGGATCCCACCATGAGATCTTAGCATCCCCATGTCTGATCAAAGGCTTGTCCAAGAGCGATAAAAGGGCAACCCTTGAGGGTCTGCTCTGAGATACGAGCTTGTAGCCTGTCTCCCTAGCCAGTCTCTCGGCAAAGCCCAAAACCTCGTCGTATGTTGGCATATTATCCCTTGTAAGCCTTGTGATAGATGTTCCAACATGCATGTAAGCCTTGATCTCAATAAATGTTGGCATCCCTATCTCCACTAATCTTGCGAACCCCTTGACAGCTTTTTCATCCATATTCCACCCCCTAACAGCTGTTATCCTATACACAGTTGGGCATGTGAAGCTTGGCAGTATCTCTATAGTCTCCATGGTAAGTCTCCAGGCGTTAGCAACAAGAGGGGCTGTGAAGAACTCGTAGCTCTCTTCATCGTATGTCTCTAGGGATATATATAGCTGTGATGGCTCTTCATCGAGGTTTGCAATTATATCGGGCCTAACAGCTCTTGTAACAAGGAATGTTGTTATACCCCTTCTATGGTACTCCCTAATAAGCTCGCCAAGTCTCGGGTATAGGCTATTCTCACCGGTTAGGCTTATTGCAACATGTTTGGGGGTCATGGCCTCCATAATTATATCCTCGGGAACTCCATGGGCTTTATAGCCTGAAACAGTTCTCCTGTGCTCTAGTATGGACATTTCCACAATAAACCTGGGATCGTCTATGCTTATAAGAGCCTTCTCATCCCACTCATCGATCATATCCGTGGGTCTGAATCTCCAGCAATGCATGCACGCATTCCAACACCACTGTGTAGATACTGATGATTGGATACACCTATGGCTTTCTATACCATAGAACTTACCCTTATAGCAGAACTTGCCCTCATATATAGCCTTATGCGTCCAGAGACATTTCTTCACGGCCGAGTGTGATCCTATAAGGTGGTATTTCTGAGCCCTGAGCTTATCATTGATCTCCTTATAGGGATCCCTAATAATCTGTAGCCTGATCATAGGAGCACGCCCCCCACAGCTAACACTCCAATGCTACATAGAGGAGACTGGATAAGAGCCCAACACCAGATCCTCCCACAATCAGAGATACTATCTATGCTTGCTTCCATGCTAAACTTACCCATCACATCACTCAATAAAAGAATCCGTAGGAGAGCTTATAACACTACCAGTTAACATTCTTATACGGGATCTTCAGGCTTCTTGCTATCATCTCCACAAGCCTTCCATATTTAGCAACTCCCCTGCTAAACCTTAGCTTTAGCTTAGCATACTTAGCTCTTATAAGCATATTACCAGAATCATCGTAGATCTCGATATAACCCTTAACCCTTTTCCAAGGATTCATCACGAGATCAACCTGGGCATAGAGCTCGCCAGGTCTCGGTTCTACATAGATCTCATAGGCCTCACCAATAGCGTAGAGAGGCTTTGAAGGTCTAGCATCCCCCTCAGGGTTTGATATGCTATCACCCCTTATCACGAGGGGTATCCTCCTCCTCTTATGAAGCCCCCTTCTGCTTTCTGACTTCTCGTTACATAGCACAATCCTCCTACCCTCTCTACGGGGTCTACATAGGGACAATATGGGAGCCCAAGTAATATTGCCTTGAGAAACTGTTAAATATTTGTTAGATGAGTATAGGGATTAATTAATATAATGCGAAGAAACTCATACAGGGTTATTAGCTATAGGGTTAAGCATGCTATGACGTGAGCAGTTTTCTGAGTAGCTATAGGTTTCTTTTGCAGAGGGCGATAGATATTATGGGGGTGCAGAGGAGCTACTATGTTATTAGAGGAGGGAGGAGACTGAAGCGATAAAGATAAAAGCGGTAAACCACATCCAGAAAACCACTCTGGGAGCCCCCACCCTCTATGGTTTAGAGGAGGTCAGAAGCTAGATATATATCTCAGAAAAAACCTGGGTGTGTCTCTTTATTCTACCAGCCTTGTGGTGGAATATCCTAGCCCCACATGAGGGGCACTCGGCCTTATCACCATGGATGGGCACTATGACTCCACCTCTTCTTATAGCCGCAATAGATTTGCAATATGGACACCTAACATAGTCTGGGTATATAGATCCCATAGACTCGATGATATAACATACCCCACTTCTACAGATCTTCTCAACATGTTTTCTAAGCATAAGAATGCCCTTATCATCTAAATGTGTGGCATAAATCCCTATTGGAATTATCTTGCCAGCACATGCTGAACAGATCTCGGGAATCTCTGACAAGATCTTGAGGATCTCTTCAATCCTTAGATCTTCATGTGACCTGAGATCCGTTAATATAACCTCTAAATAGATATCTCTTTCCAAAGCTTTTTTGAGTAGATCTGCTATAGATTCTTTATAACCCTCGGCTAGATTTTTAACCGATACCTCGAGGAGCATAGCATCTAAACCGAGACCCTTAACATCAACATCCCTAAGCACCTCAGCCCTAACCTTAGCTCCAAGCCCTGGAAGGCTCTTAGAAAGGACTCTTGGAATGCATTGGGTCCATTGCTTGAGTAGAGGCTCTCCACCATGTAAAAATAGCATGTCTACGTTGAGACTCTTAGTTCTAGATACTATATCGATGGCCCTTACACACTTAAGATCATGGGATCTTCTGGGATCATAGAGAGCTTTCCAGGGACATTCCACACAACCGATGATCCCTGAATCCCCCGACCAGATCCATAGCACTAGTGAGAGACCATGTGGTTTATACAGGGTTAGAGGAATCAGCTCCAGTGATAATATAGATGCGCCAGCTATATCACATACGTTGCATTCCTCCAAGGCATCTGTTCCCTTATTATATAGATTCAAGGACTCTTCTTGCTATATGATCGTGAAGTTCTATATACTCAACCCCATCAACTGTTCTCCTAACAGTTCTTCCACAGACAATCCTATCAACACCAGCCCCCCTAATCCTGTTAATCGAATCCCCTATGAATAAGGGATGGGCACAGGCTACATATACCTTGGAAGCCCCTCTTCCTCTAACTAGCCTCGATGCATTAGCTATAGTGCCTCCGGTGCTTATTATATCATCAACGATCAATACAGTCTTGCCCTTAAGGTCTATATCCTCTCTTATCACTGACACTACCTCGCCTGTATATCTATCCCTTATCTTCTCAATATAATATACGCCAGAAATGCTATCCATAACACTCTGAAGCCTTTGAGCCCTCTCAACACCTCCAAGGTCTGGGGAGAATATTGCTATATTCTTTTCACCTGTAAAAGCCCTTGCCAGAGGGGATATGCCATCGATCTCTATAAAGTCCTCACCATAGATCTTCGAGGCAACCTCAGAGTGAGGCTCCACAACATATAGCCTCTCAGCCCCAACAGCCCTTATACCCTTGAGCACAGCTCCAACAGATATGGGCTCTCCATCTAGAAAGACCTTATCCTGCCTAGCATATGCTAGATAGCTGACCAGCACATCAACTCTAGACGCCCCGGCCCTAATCGCTGCATCTATAGCCAAGAGCAGCTCTATATACTTTCTATCCTGCTCCGGGAACATTGATTGTACTATCAACACCCTCTTACCCGAAACACTATCGCCCAGCCTTATATATTGCTCGCCGTCTGGATGCTCCTTGGTATATATATTAACAATCTTGCCCCCAATGAGGGGTGCGAGTTTTCTCCCAATATCTGGATCCCCGCTGAGGGGTATTATGTAGTACATAGATCGCCCTCCCATGACTTATATAACTAGCCCTCTATCCGCTATATCACTGCTGACCTCCTCAATATCTTTTATAGTATCAATAGATCTCCAGTATATACTGCTATCATATATTTTAGCCACCATCCTTCCCTCAGAGGCAAGCTTTGGGAAACATGTCCTCTCGATGTCTCCCTTCTCTGGGAGATAGCTGAAGATCTCTGGTCTCATAGCATAGACCCCAGCATTTATCATATACTCAGGTATAACTGGCTTTTCTATAAAGCTATCAACTCCCCCGTCATCCCTAACCCTAACAATTCCAAATGGACTCCTCAGTGGAACAACAGCTATTGAGGCTATGGTGCTTTTTCTCCTCATAAGAAGATCTACTAGATCCATAGGTCTAAGATTAGTTATAATATCACCATTGATTAGGAGGAAATATTCCTCCTTACTCAATATATGCTCAGCATTCTTCAAAGCCCCGCCAGTCCCCAAGGGCTCCTCCTCAACCACGTAAGAGATCTTCACACCATATCTAGCTCCGGATCCGAGCTCATCTATTATCATGTTCCTCTTATAGCCAACTAGAACAACCAGATCCCTTATACCGTGTTTCTTAAGCCACTCAATCTGCCACAGTATTATAGGCTTTCCAGCAATATCTATAAGAGGCTTAGGTCTGTCATCAGTAAGAGGTCTAAGCCTCTTACCAAAACCACCGGCCAGAATGGCGGCCTTCACATCGACCCCCACATATATTATCTCACAATAATTTGTTTTTATAATATATAGAACAAGATTTGCCTGACAAGAGCACAAGCTTCGCCTTCTAGAATAAGATAAGCCCACAATTGCGAGTGCATAACCCGCTTCCCCGCTCTTTGAAACGAAGATTCCAGCTGATCCTCTAGCTTTATCCCTCCTCAGGGTTATAGGTTTTAACCCGCTATATGTGACCTAGTGCTAGTATTCTCTTCAGCTTTAGGGTTATACACTATGCTTTTTTGCATTATTTATATAAAAACGCTCTAAAATACAGGAAACTCTCTAGATTATTCTCAGATTGCTGAATGTGAGCCTCTGGCCTTCTCCCCTTTCAATTCTATAGAAGATCTTTTTGCCGAGGTCTCCGGCTCATTACCCCTATCCCCCTTGTAAAGGGACTCGGGGCTATGGACTTTATCATGGCCTTAGAAGCATAGGTTTGGTCTCATGTGCTTAGCATATCTATAGCGTATTGCTAGAGAATGGCTCCCGAGGATCACACACATTATCATCAATAGAGAATACTAGAGGATACTAGCTTATAAACACCATCCCCGCCCTAAAGGGTGAGGCTTTCAGGTTGTAATCTAAAAATTAACCAAGACGTCTTACAAAACCTGGACTAGGTGGAATTTATTGGTCTATACGTGGTTTGGACTTAATTGGATTTTTATGAATTTGTACTCTATTCTCAGCCTTGAGAGGAGCCTGGATCTATGTTCTCTATATAGCTACGGATTTAAAGTTGGATAAAGAGATCATATGATCTCAACCAGAACATCGGCAATGGTTCTAGCCGTATCTATAAATCTTTCTCTGAGAAGATCTAGCGATGAGAGTACCGAAGAGCCCTTTACCAGATTGTCACTAACTACTAGAACACATGAAGATCTCATGCGTCTTAGCCTAGATACCACGAATAGCATAGCGCACTCCATCTCAACTGATAATATGTTTCTAGACGACCATTTTGATACGAAATCGCTGCTCTCTGCATAGAACGCGTCTGAACTATAAACAGTCCCGAGGAATACTCTCAACCCTTTCTTCTCAGATAGCTTTCTATAGATCCTGTGTGTAAGCTCTATATCTGGCGATGCTGGGAATGCTGTATCGATGCCTCCCAAATACATCCCGATACCTCCTCCTACAGGGTAGGCGGCGCTGTCGGCTATGATGACATCCCCTATATCTATATAATCTACTAGAGCACCGGTCGTGCCAAGCCTTACAATAGTCCTTGCACCAAGCATGCCTAACTCCTCAAACACTATAGCTGCCGAGGGACCTCCAACTCCGTGGGTTGCTATTGTAAGAGGGCTGCCCCTATAATAGCCAGTGTAAGTTAGAAAACCTCTGTACTCGTTGACGAGTCTCGACTTTTCAAGAATAGATTCTGAGAGAAACTTCGCTCTATTAGGATCGCCTACAGCTATAATCCTGGACGATATATCCTCCTTACTAGCTAGTATATGGAGAGGTCTTCTCTCGTGCCCCATTTTGCCCACACCAGGATTATAAATGTGGAAGCCTATATCCTCAAAACCAGCCGGTTATATATTACTCTATTTATGTTAATATTTATAGAGGCTATAAAAGTGCCTTCAGATCCCAGGTTTGTTGTGGATACAATGTTGGGTAACCTTGCTAGATGGCTAAGGATCCTGGGGTATGACACCATATATAGCCCAACAATTGAGGATTGGGCAATATTAAAGATTGCAGAGAATGAGAGAAGGATCATATTAACAAGGGATGTAGGACTATATAGAAGAGCCATTAAAAAGGGGTTAGAGGCATTTTTAATAGACACACCAAAGATCGAGGAGATGCTTAGAGAACTCGCCAGAAGATATAGCATCCTCATCGAGTTCAATGAAAACGATACCAGGTGCCCCATATGCAACACACTTCTTAGAAAGGCAAGCTCTCTCACAGAGGTCAGCGGAAAGGTTGATAAGAAGATCCTGGTATCCTATAGATCATTCTGGGTATGCCCATCATGTGACAAAATCTACTGGAAAGGCAAACACTGGAAAACCATTGAGAATATACTATCTAGTATCTCATAGAATCTCAGCCAGCAGATCTACAACCTCATAGAACTATGTTGGAAAACCACTCAATAGGGGATATATAGGGGAGCTGGCTTCTATAATATAATCTATACCTCAATACCTCACTATATAGAAAAACAGCGCCCACCTAGACAACCAAGATATCTGAAACATATCTTTTGTTAATATAAGCTCTATAGATAGAGAATATCCGGGTACAGGTTGCCGAGGAAAAAGGTTGTCGGGATAGCTGGGAGGTTTGGGGCTAGATATGGTTCTAGCATTAGGAAGAGGTGGAAGGAGGTTATGGAGAAGAGATACCAGGAATATGAGTGCCCAATGTGCAGGAAGAAATCGATCTTCGAGAGAATAGCTGTGGGAATATGGAGATGCCCAAAATGCGGTCACACATGGGCAGGAGGAGCATATACCCCCTTCACAGAGGTTGGAAGGCTGCCAACACTACAACCTAAAGAGGCTCAGTCAAGTTGAAGATAGATTGATCTTCTATTTTAGATAAAGAGCCCCCATATATTGTGCTACGTTGGTAACAGCACAAGCATCATTCCTCAGGTGGAGAGAAGGTTTATAGTAGCTTGAGCATAAGGTGAAAAGAGAATATTAACCCTATTAACCGCCTTCGCTAATTTCTTCTAGGGGTATTCTTGCCAACAATGATAAGAGTTATTGGTGGTACCGCAAGGGCTAAGAAGATCTTGGAGGAATATATCAGGATGGTTAAGGAGTATAACAAACAGATCAGGGAGACAGGTTTTTACCTAGCCCCTGTCAAGATCATACCCCGCAGGGATCCTCGAAACCCACATAAGGTTAAATATGATTACTATTACGGGAGATACTGGTATCTATACATAGGTGTAAAGGAGAGAGGCAAATACCTTTATGTTGGGAGGAAAAAGCCTCTTGAAACACTGCCAGATCCCCCGAAGAATCCGCTAGAGGGTGTTAAGATCTGGTTTGATGGTGAGGATATACTGATACCTGAGGATCAGTTTGATAGAGTTAAGGATCTATTCAAGGGATATCCAAAGCATAGGGAGACGTGGTGGTAGAAATAGATCCTCAATTTATGTGGGAGCTCTATCTTTATATACTCCTAGAGCCATTATCCTATGTGAAAGCGTGGTGGTGTAGATGGCCGAGACTGCCCACAAGATACTCAGCGACTCTATAGGGCAGATAGTCCTGGTAAGGCTAAGGGGAGATAGGGATGTTAGGGGGAGACTCAGAAGCTTTGATGTGTATCTAAATATAGTTCTAGATAATGCAGAGGAGATAAAATCTGATGGCACAACAAGAAAGCTAGGAACCATTGTTATAAGAGGTGAAAATGTTGTCCTCATATCCCCAGCAGAGGTTAAGTAAATAGCATTCTAGGAGGTGGCTGTGATGGTTAAGGGTACCCCATCCATGGGTAAGAGATCCAATAAGGTTACACATATAAAGTGTAGAAGATGTGGAAGGGTCTCATATAACGTTTCAAAGAAATACTGTGCTTCATGCGGCTTTGGAAGATCTAGAAGGATTAGGAGGTATAGCTGGTCATCCAGAAAGGTTAATAGGGAGAGGCTTCCTAATAAGTAGTAGAAGGGCTGCTGGCTACGAGAAGAAATATCTACTTTATCATTGTATATATAGCGATATTTATAGGATTTATATTTGCTGTTGATAGCTACTATAGCTCGCTGCCACACCATAACTCCTATATATCTGATGAGATCTGGTATGTAGATTCAGCAAGGAACCTATTGCTAAGAATGGGTCTAGCCCCAAAGACGCAGACTATATCAGCTACGGTGTTTATAGATAGAGCCAGCGATCTTAATGAGATGTCGAGCAGAATCCTCTCTATAGGTGGAGTGATCAGCGTTAAAAAACTTGAGAAAGCTTGGGCTGTATATATAGCGGCATCTAACAGCGATGTTTTCAGAAAGATATCCGAGTTACAGGGTGTCATAGAGATCAAGCCTGGATATGAGTATGGAGATGCTGAGAATATTAATAATTACTATAATATGGAGCATCCTCCACTAGGCAAGTATATTTTGATCCTTTCTATGCTAGCAATAGGTGATTACCCAGATGGATGGAGGATCCCAAGCATGGTCTCTGGAGCGCTTCTCGTAATAGTCACAGGGCTTATTGCTAGGGAGACTACTAAGCGTAATATCTACGCAATCCTGGCATCAATACTAACAGCTTCAGACCCTATCGTGAGGATCATGGCTGGTGTGGCCATGCTCGACATATTCCTAGCCCTATTCACAGCCCTCTCTATATATTTCGCAATTAGGGGATCCTGGACGCTCTCAGGAATCTTTCTAGGGCTAGCCATATCAACTAAAATGAGCGGTGGGTTTGCCCTCATAGCTCTCCTAATACTTGCAGCCCTTAGGCCAAGGGATGTTATGAGAACATATAGGGATCTTATATTGATACCAGCAGCAGTATTTATTGTCATAAATATACCAATAATAATAGTATTCGGCATTCAGACATGGTATGATCAGAGCATAGTTGGTGCAATCAGCTGGCACCTGAGGACAAAAACACAACCTGGAGAAGGCCCACCAGTCTCTGCACCATGGATGTGGCTATATGGGGAGAACCCCTTCTACCTAACAGTATCTCCAGATACAATTGCTAGGGGTAATTTATATGTGTACATGGGCTCAATAGCTATGGCATTGATAATAATAGCTGCGGCAAGGAGCTTCCCAATTATAGCAGAGCTTACAATAGCTACATTTGTAACATGGCTTGGATATGTGCTCATATGGCTCCTAGGAAATCATTCGCAGTACAGCTTCTACATGGTGCAGGTAGCACCCCTCTTCTCTGCGCTTTTTGTATCACAGCTATGGGTTCTCTTCGAGAATACGGGTGCTATAATATCTGCATATAGATCCATCTTCTCCCGGATCAGAAGAGACAGAGGCAGCCATGAGACCCAGGACTCCAGTGCTGAAGATTTGAATTATTAGAGCCTAGGGCTGAATCTTTACTAAGGTTGCTTAGGGTTAGTTGGTTTTGAGTATGTTTAGTGTTTATCGGGCTTTGCAGGAGGGTAAGAGCTGTTGAAGCCTGCAGAAGCCTTCTTTATAGCGAACTACAATAACAAGGATCTTTCGAGGCTATTAGACTAGCGGCAGATCATGCTTCTCGATATTAATGCCCAAAAAGCTTATAGATCCAGAATCTATAAAGCATATTTATAACCCCGGCTATGGGAGCAATGCTCCAGGCCATCTGGGATAAGCCTAGATGGGCCCTTGTCATTATCTCGACAGCCACCCATGAGCCCATAGGGATTAGCAAATCTCTATGCGAGGTATGAACCCCTAGAGACAAACCCTCACACTCTAGGATCAAACGGCAGACTATATCTCCACTTTATCGCCAATGCTCGGGTTTAGAGCATCGATCCCGATCTCATCCCTGATAAGCTTTGCAAATGAGAATCCTACATCGGGGTCTGAGTGGATCACGATCACCTTCTCCAAACCCTTAACACTCTTAATAATCGATAGGAGCCCCGACTTTCCAGCATGTGCAGAGAAATCGAACCACTCAACCCTTGCAACCACCCGAGGTCCATTCTCCATGAAAACTCCTTTCTCTAAGAGCATTCTGCCAGGTGTGTTTCTACCCTGATAGCTTACTAGGAATATAGCCGACTTTCTATTATCAGCTATTCTTTTTAGATAATATAGAGCTGGGCCTCCCTTGAGCATTCCAGCACTAGCTACTATAACTCCCGGCTCTCTCCAGATTTTTCTCCTCATACTCCACCCCTCAACCTGTGTGAATATCTCGTTGGCTTTTTTCAATAGATCAGGTCTCCTAATATATCCTATATGGGCTAACATTATCTCGGTTATTGGTTTGATCATACCGTCATAGCTGACCATTATATTATCAAGTCTCTCAGCTAGTAGAGATAGTATTTCCTGGGATCTACTTAGGCTAAACGCTGGGACAAGAACAACCCCTCCATCCTCAACAACCTCCTTAACCGAGGACATGAACCTATCCTCAACAGATCTTCTATCAGCGTGGTCCGTGTCACCATATGTAGCCTCTATTACGAGAACCTCGGCCTCGATCCCTGAAACATCCGCGGGGTCTACAAGCCTGGTTTCTATAGTATTTATATCACCTGTATATAATATCCTCCTGCTCCCAGTATCTAGAAGAACCATTGTGGATCCAGGTATGTGACCTGCATTTCTAAATATAGCCCTATATGGGCCAATCTCTATCTCCCTATTATAGCCTATGGTTACAGAGGACTCTATAAACCTCTCAACTTCCATTGACTCAAAAGGCAAGTAGTATGATGAGAGCTTTAGAAAGTCATACAGCATGAGCCTCGATATATCTCTTGTTATTGGTGTCATATAAGATCTAGGTCTCGATGATATATAGAGCATTGGGGCTGCACCAACGTGATCCAAGTGGGCGTGTGTTACAACAACCCCCTCTACCCTTGACGGGGGTATTGTTAGCGGAAGCATTGGTATATCTCTATCATCGAAAGTAACTCCAAAATCTAACAGAACGTATCTATCATTCTTCTCGACAGCTATAGCTGCTCTGCCAACCTCTTTTCCAGCACCTAGGATGTGTATCCTCTGGCTCAACCTTCTTCATAAGTGAAATACGTTGAGGATTAATATATTCTCTACCAATATAAAGTCTGGGGCATGGGTTGTTCCCGTTTCCAAGGGAACTCGAGAGGCAGTTGAAAAAGATGGGACTAAAGGTTGAGGAGCTAAGGGATGTAAAGCTTGTGCTCATAGAGACTGGGGATAAGGAGATAATAATAGAGAACCCCCAGGTTATTGTGATGACCATGAAGGATCAGAAGATCTATCAGATCGTTGCCACAAAGGTAAAGGAAGTTAAAGAGGAAGCACCAAGAGAACATGGAGAAACCCTATCGGAGGAGGATATAAGGTTCGTCGCAGAGCAGGCCGGCATAGGCTATGAAGAGGCGAGAGAGATCCTTAAAAAGGCTGGCGGAGACATAGCGAAGGCCCTCATTATGATACAGGAAGAAAAAGGGTAATACCAAAAATAGTGCCACCCTACTCTAGCGGTGAGAAACAGCCTATGTAATAATATCTCAGGGCATACATATTCAGAGACCTGTTTCTTATAAACATTGACACCATATAACACTACGGGTGTCCAGTAATAGCTGACGAACTTTTTCTAGCGCTTTTCACATATCTAAACAGGATAAGAGATCTATCAGCTGATCGGCATAAAAAGCTTGTAGATCTTGTGTGGAAGCTCTACGACCTCAACAAAAGGAGATCCATATCTGTTAACCACAGCGTCATGGAGATCCTAGTAGCGTCACACCTACTTAAAAAAGGTTTCGATGATGTTGATGTAGAATCTAACATAAACGGTGTGGTTGCAGATGTTATAGCATATAAGAATGATAAGAGAACTATTGTTGAAATAGAGACAGGTTTTACACCGGCGGAGCACTCAATAGATCCCGTAGATTATCTAAAAGCAAGGATAGCCAGCAAGATCGCGAGGTATAGCATACACAGTGATCACTTTATCCTAGCATATCCAGTATATTATATACCTCCAATACCTCCTACCCTTTTAAAAGACCCCCTGGAGAGAGATGTTGATGAGCTCATACGGCTTAGGGAGCTTATAAACTCATACTACAGCAATCCCCCTATAGAAATGATGGATCTTGCAAGGGCGAGAGTTGATGTCATATATATTCTAAATATAGATAAATACAAGATCTACTCCATACATCCACCAGATCTTCTCTCATTCTATAGGTATGGGGCTAGAAGTAAAGATATAGAAGAAATACTGTGGGAGTATGTAAACCACTAACCTCTCTCAATCCTAAAGAACTAGAATCCAGCAAGCCTGCTAGAGCTAAAAGGCTTAGGCTGCATCTCAAAGCTAGTTTAGCCCTAAACTTGATCTCAAGTTATTAATTACTACTAATGTTGTCTCTCTGAAAACTGGGTCTTAAACAAAGGTAAAGCTCTCATTTATAAAGGTAGTCCTGCTAATAGATCATATAAGCCTGGTAGCAATATGTAGAGAGGGTAGTTTTGTCTTCTCCAAAGAGGGTTCACTATCTAGATATACTGGGTCTTGCTATAAATAATCTCCTAAGATCTGTCAAGATGGAAAACTGCTCGGGGCCAGAATCTAAGATCCAGAAGTCGAAGATCATCGGGGTCACAAACCAGGGAGAGGTTATAGAGACAGACTGTATAGAATACCACAGGATTGTAAGAACATGGATCATAATAAAACACTACGAGAAGTGGGGCAGATATATGGTTATAGAGGACATAGGCACAAAGGTGGCTAATATAGATGAAGAGCAAGGATCCGGGGACAAAGACACACTGAGCTGATCTCATAATAGCCCTAAAGAGCAGAGAGCATATAAAATACTTTGAAAATTTTCTTGATGTCAAATGCTCATATATCGATGAGGATATCGAGCAACGCCTCTATTCTGCAACTTGGATCTCGCCATCTAAGGGCTATGATGAAGGCTTATAACCTATTCTAACACCATGAGCAGAATAACCCTCTAGAGATAAGAAGGCGGATCCCCCATTGAGTATAGAATGCTCTAATATATAACGATTAAGGCTATATTTTATAAGCAATAATATATTGAATCCTATTTTTGGTGTTGATATGAGAATAATCACAGTTAAGATCCCGGAGAGCTATTTGGAGGGCTTGGAGGAACTAGTTAATATTGGGAGATACTCCTCCAGAAGCGAGGCTATAAGGGCAGCTATAAGAGATCTCCTAAAGAAAGAGCTCTGGGATATGGAATCTAGCAAGAAAGAGAGGGAAGAAAATGATGAGGATAGGATAGAGAGAAGGGGGAGGATAGTTAGGGTTACCATATAGATACTAGATCTCGGCACCTAGAAGCTTCCTCCTCTTAAGCCATAGATAGACCTTTTTAATGGCAGCAACATCCCTCTTAACATCCCTTCTGGGTATTCCTCGCTTTTCTATCTCTAAGAATGATATGGTCTCCTCGAACCCCTTCATCTCATCCTTAACCTCGCCCTCAGGGTCTATTATTAGCGTTGGAATCTCGAAGAAATCATGACTGTCCGATGACACGATACCCCCAAGACCTATAACATGGATCGAGTTCTCGACAGCCCTTGCTATTAGAAGGCTTCTATAGTTTCTAAACTCCTCGCTAAGCCTTAGGAACGAGACTATGATCTCTGATCCAGCTATCGATAGGGCATGAGCTATCTCAGGTACAAGGAGATCATCCTCACACATGATCCCCAAAAGAACCCCTATATCTATTACTGCGAGTTCGTTACCCGATGATATAAGGCCTATATCACCGCCTCCAAGCACGATTTTTCTGTACTTCGCAACAACTCCCCTAGTAGGAGTTATAAATACGGATGTGCTATATAGCCTAGGCCCTGCCCTCTCTATTATAGGCCCTGCGAGTATTGCCACCCCTGTCTTCTCAACATAGCCTCTAAGCATATCTATAGTATTTCCAGGGATCTTCTCTGCATATGATCTCTTAAACATCTTCCTAGGATCACCCTCACCAAGGGCATCTATCACAGGGCCTAGATGGAATAGTGTTGGTAATATAACGAGTTTTGATCCTTTTTCCTTAGCCATCATCATAACCTCATATACCTTCTCTAAGTTCTTCCTCCTCATCTTATACTTTATCCTCATATGGGGAACAGCTATGACTATCTTATCCCTTCTAGCCTCCCTCACGCTTGCCACCTCCTGACATATTGAGATTATATCCCTTAAGCTCCTGATATAGATCGCTTATAACTTCCCTATAGTCTATAGATCCCTTCTCAACAAGATCCATCTTTTCCTCAAGCTTCCTGGTCCTCTCTATATTAATAAGACCCTCATACTCCTTAGATAGAAAATCATAGACCATTCTCCCATATTTGTTGGAAACAAGATAGCCCGTTCTCTTGAAAAAACCCTTATAAATATACCTCCTGAGAATTATGTCAACAATCTTTGCATACGTGCTAGGTCTACCAATACCCTCCTGCTTCATTCGCCTCACAAGATCCCCTGGTGTGTAGAGCCTATCACCTCTAAAAAGCTCGCCGGTAACTTCAATATCCCAGCTCCTATTCAGAGAATCCCTTGATATAACCTTAAATGGATGATTATAGAACTCCATAAACCCGGGATCTATGACACCGCATATCTCCCTATAGGGCTTCGAGATATATATAACCCCCTTATCATCGCTTAACTCAAAAACGACCTCGCACATCCTAACCCTTGCAGGTCTTGACTGGCTGGCTATGAACCTCCTAAAGATCATATCATATACCCTCATATGATCTCTAGAAAGCCTTATATCTATAACCCCCTCGGCTATCATCCTCTCAAGCATCCTAAGATCCATAGGCCTTGTTGGTCTTATACCCTCATGAGCCCCTTCCTCACCCCATCTTCTTAGAAATATAAGCTCGGCCTTGCCTGCCTCTGTTAGATATCTCTTGGCTATCTCAAGCCCAACATCAGAGATCCTAGTCGAGTCTGTTCTATGATAAGTTATTAGACCCATCTCGAAGAGATCCTGAGCTATAGCCATGGCCTTTGGAGCCGGGATCCTCATGTATTGGGATACATCAACTAGAAAAGCATCTGTGGTATAAGGCGGGAGCGGGTTTAGCCTCTCCTCGCCAGCATCCCCAACAACAGCCCTAACAACTATCCTCGAGCCTGGCTCAGTGACTCTCTTAAGACCTGGATCTGCTATAGGTATCTCGAGCTGATATAGGGGCTCGTTATTATCACTGGTAAGCCTTATAACCATGTACTTCTTTTTACGATGCTCCCTAGTAGATGTAACCACCCACCCGAGTACTGGTGTCTGAACCCTACCAGCGCTCAGCCTATACCTTAGATCGATATCCTTCTCCTCCTTCACATGATCTGTGACCTTCTGTGATAGTAGAAAACCTATCCATCTATCCTCTATTCTTCTCACAAGCTGGGCCTTAACCCTGTTTATATCCATATCTCTGGGCCTGCTAAGAGCCTCTATGAAGGCTCTCCTAGTTACTTCGTGGAATTCTATCCTCTTGATCCTATTATTATATGGCAGAAGAGATACAAAGATGTCGAACGCTATCTTCTCGCCCTCGGTATCTGGATCCGTAGCTATATAGATCTCATCAACCTCTATAGCAACCCTTCTAAGAGCCCTAAGAGTGCTCCTACTATCCCTAATCTCTTGAGACCCACATATGGGGCATCTAAGTGGCTCGCCTATTGAGTCATTTGTGAACTGGTAGCCGCATTTCATGCACCTCTTTATAGTAGTATATATAGGGATATAGCTCCCGTTATCTATAATAACCCCATGTAGAGAGTCTCTGCCTATATATATGTTGTTATCTATATCATCAACAGCAAGATCATATGCATGCCCCCCGCTAGCTGTTATGAGAAGAGTTATATTGCCAAGCGATGCCTCATAGACCCTTATCTCGCCAATCTCCTTAACACTAGGTCTCCCAAAGAAGCTAGCTATTGTTCTAGCCTTGTTGGGCGACTCTACGACAACAAGCACTGTTTTAGTGAGCTCCTTTAGGGGAACACCTACTATCTCAAAAACCCTCCCCTCCCTTGCTCTCCTTATATTCTCCCTATCCCTGTCTATTTCCCTCATAGTCTGGTCTAGATCTATGGTGTCTAGACGCCTCAGAGCAATATCCTCTGAGATGAGCCTAAGCCTTCTCTCAAGCCCCTTTAAGAGCCTCTCATCAGTCTCTAGAATCACAGATAATCCTCTTGATATGCCTCCAACATATAGCCTCGACGTCCTCCCACTAGCCTGTATATATGTTGCCCAGTCAGGTATATACACATAGATCTTCATACCAGCCCTTTCAACCTTTATGAATGGGTTCCTCTCAAGCTTATCTATAAAGCCTGGGGTTGACAGAAGAGATCCTACCATATTGAGCCCCTCCTTTATAGCCTTCTCAGCCCATGATGAGATCTCTCCCCTTCTAACCCTCTCAAAAGCCTCTTTGAGATATGTTGGAGAGCTCCTCCTAATAACCCTGAGGATCTTGTTAAGAACCGCTAACACCTCGTCCTTCTTCTCCTCCTCAACAACATCCAGAGCTAGCTCCAGGATCCTCGGGATATCGCTAAGCCCTATCTCGGACATATCGAGGGTGACCCTGTGCCTTGGTGCTTCGAGAAATATAGCATATCTAATAACCTCTGGAAGATCAATGCCTCTTACGGCAACACCGTAATATGTTGACACGCCAACAACCACATCTATCTCGCGGCTAGCTAGCATATCAATTATCTTAACACTCCTGCTAGTCAGGGGAGCAACCCTTAGACCTGTGCTCTTCGATAGAGCCTCTGCAATCTTCTCAGCATAATCAATTCCAAGATCCCTTGGCACATATATTATTCCTCCTCCGCCTATCTTCTTTATTATCTCGACAGCCTCTGAGATCATCTTTTCACGGCTAGAAACTATCCTGTAGGTGTCTATTACGTTTCTTATAACATCATGCCTGGTCCCGACCTCAAACCCGAAGATCTCTCTAAGTATCTTTATCCTCCTACCTCTAGCCCTCCCAGTAGCTGTGCTTATAACTATGACTATATCACTTCTAGTAGCCCTTCTAATATCCCTCTTGAGGGCATTTATCCTCTCTATATCCTCGCTGCTCTCCCTAAACACAAGCCTTGCCTTTAGATTCACTATCTCCTCGGCCTTCTCTATAGTCTCTCTATCTATTCTCATGACCTCTAAAAGGCTATAGAGGATCTTTCCTCCTTTGAGTATGGCATCGACATCGTCTATGAAGAAGAAGTTGATCTTTCCTGATACTATATTTACATGATCCTGGTTCCTAAAAAAAGCAGAGGTTGTCACAAATATGCTGAAATCACCTCTAGACAGCCTATCAATTATACTCCTCCTATCATTCTGAGAGAGCCTGCTATGGTAAGCAACAACACTCACAACACCACCGAGCGATAGCCTATCAATATACTCCTGAGCCCTCCTAAGAACCTGATTAACAAGGGGTATTGTTGGTACTACTATCAGTGACCTCCACCCCTTCTTGAGAGCCATATATATGGCCATCACGACACCAAAGGTGGTTTTTCCAACCCCAGTTGGTGCCATGAGGGCAAAACTGGATCCCATGATAACCCTTCTTGCCCACATCTTCTGAATGCTCCATGGATCTCTACCGACAGATCTTCTGAACATCTCTGAGAACTCCGAAAGTTCCTCCTCAACCCTAACGATCTCTCTATACCCTAGATCTTGATCTACGTTCTCTCTAACCCTGCCCCTCTCATGGAGAAATCTGTAGATCTTATCATGATCGCCTATAGCCTGCATGCCCATAAGCTCACGAAGCTCTTCATCCTTAATACACCTCTCGCAGGGAAGCCCGAGTACCAGGCGATGGCTGGACGAGGAGAGCCCACAGTTTGGGCATGACCATCTATATATAATCCTCGGCACATCATGCCCAACAAACCTACTAACCATCTCCTCGGCCAGTAGCCTCACATAATCAACCAATATATTTATAGAGAGAGCCCTCTTTTATACCTATGAAAAGAGACTGAGCACAGCGGAAGCCAGTAAGAGAGATACACCCAGGCCAATCTCCTAGGAAAAACTAGGCCGGCATAGCAGCACCATGCACTATAAGACCAAGGTTCGCTCGGTGATGAGGCCTCACACTAAAGGGCATAGAGAGGGATGCCATCATCATAGAATAGCCCCTTATCTTTATAAAATCCTCTAGTATATGAAATTGGCAGAGCCTATGGAGAGCTATGACGACCAAATAGAGGCTATGGCTAGAATAAGCTGTAGAGGCGCGGTGCTCATAGGACAGGAGCTAGCTGTAGATGGTCACGAGCCTTATAGATATCGCGTTATAACACATGCTCACGCGGATCATCTAGTTGATATAAACATCTCTATAAGAGATAGCCCTAAGATATTAGCACATCCAGCAACATTCGAGTTAGTAGAGGTTCTAGGGATCAGTGTACCAAGCGATAAGACTATAAAAGTTAACTATGGTGATAAGATATCTTTAGGGAGAGGTACTCTAAGGATCCTGAGAAGCAGACATATACTAGGATCCATCCAGGTTCTCTATACATCAGATCATGGGCTCTCAGCAGCATATACAGGGGATTTCAAAGACCCTGGAAGAGGAACTGAGATCCCTGAGAGCGATGTGATCATTACAGAAGCAACCTATGGATCGCCAGACTATGTTAGGCCATATAAAGATATAGTAGATGAGCTGCTAGCTGACTTTGTAAGCGAGATGCTCTCAAGAGGCCCCCTCATTATAAAGGCCTATTATGGGAAACAGCAGGAGGTTATGGAGATCCTGAGGAACTATGGGATCGATGCTCCCTATATTGCAAACACTAGGGTATATAGGATCTCAAAGATCGCTGAGAAGTATGGCTTAAGAATAGGAGATATTTTCCTAGAAGGCACAAGGGAAGCCAGCGATATAACTAGGCAGGGGTGGTATATATATTTCACACATACAACAAGAAACACCACAATATCAAGCAAAACCCATGGATATAGACATACTATAATATATCTAAGCGGCTGGGAAAAGAAACTATATAGAGCTATAGATAATAACACATATATATTCTCGTACAGTGGTCACTCAGACTTCGAAGATCTGTTGTTCTATATAGATAATGCAAAACCAAGATTAGTAATAGTAGACGCATACAGAGGAGGAGACAAAGCAAAGAAATTCGCCAAATATGTAGAGGAGAAGCTCAACATAAGAACAAAATACCAGCCTCAAAATATACTATGCAAAGATAAGCTACTAATATGACAACACAAGCCCCACCCTCTAGAGCGGGTTTATAGCCACACATGCTTTTGAATTCCGTTATGCTGATTATAGGGATTCTGAATATAGGGCTAATGTTGCGAGACTAATAGCTGATGTGCTATTG
>Ga0101942_100080_pt1 | contig 64916 bp, 71 predicted proteins | sample DewCreD2012metaG_4_FD_75243 | JGI IMG/M metagenome (GOLD analysis project Ga0101942, IMG submission 75243) | Hot spring sediment bacterial and archeal communities from British Columbia, Canada, to study Microbial Dark Matter (Phase II) - Dewar... ...
AAATAATTATAGCAATTTTGATATAATCATTAATTAAGTTTCAACTTGTTTTAAAGTAATTCATACCACTCGTTTATTCGAAAAAGAAGAGAATTAATGATTTATATGATGAAGAATGATTGATTATTGATGATGTAATGCATCTCCACTGATGAATGATGAAGAAAAGAGATTCTGATTTGTTCTCAATGCTTAGGTAAATTTTTATTCGTAAAGTTTATATCAAGGATTAACAGTGTTATGCATATGAGTCAACAACAAGAAGTACATATAGTATTGGTATCTAACGATCCTCAAAGAGCATATCCTGCTTTAACTTTAATCTTAGCATCAATAGCTTTAGGTGTTAAAGCTTATTTGTATTGTACTATGGGAGGTTTGGATGTTGTTAGAAAAGAAACTGCAAGTAAAATTTCAATGCCAGGAATGCCTCCTATTGAGAAATATGTAAAAGATGCAATAGAATCAGGAGCCTATGTTTGCGCATGTGCTCCTTCTAGAGATTTTTTAGAAAAAATGGGAATAAATGAACAAAGTGTTTTGCCAGGTGTAAAGTTAGAAGAAGCGATTACTTTCTTGAATAGAGCACTAATAGCTGCAAGAAACGGAGGAATTATTTTATTCATTTAAAATGGAGACTAAAAAAGAGATTCTAGATGTAAGACATTTAGTTTGTCCATATCCTGCTTTTTTAACAGTAAAGAAATTAGGAGAAATTGATAAAGGAACAATTTTAGAGGTAATATGCGATAAAGCCGAAACTACCATTAACTCGTTGACTATGACACTTAGGAACAAAGGATATAAATTTGAAATCAAAGAAGAGCCCGACAACTACGTTGTAGTAGTTTACAAAAACTGAGTCTTATCTTAACAGACATTTTAATACTTTAATCTGCTCTTTTAAGTTCTAGAAGACGGAATTTATCTTTGAAGAACCAAACCATTGGATTATTTTTTAACTTTGTTAATAAAGAAATAAATAATATGTTTCTGTGATTTCTTCTTAACAGTTAGAAATATCTTTCTGGCTTTATAATATTCAAAAATTATAACATGAGGTTATATTTATTTCTTAGAATATTTATTTCTTCCTGCAACAATTCTTTCTTTTCAAGAAGTTTTTTTATAATACTCAATAAGAATTCATAATCATTAGATAACAGTCCTGTTCCATTACATTTACTGCATTTAACCCAACCTGAACCGAATTTTATTTCTCCTTTACTTGCAGCCTTAAGAATTGAAGGAATTGAATAGTAAGAACCTGTTCCTGAACCTCCACATGCTAAGCAAGCATAGTAAGTATAATCCATTCTATCCATAAAGTATCCTTTACCTTCACAATTACTACAAACAATTTTGCCAGCTCCTTTGCATATATCGCATACCACAAGGAATTAAAGTCTTGCTATCTTTTAGCTTTTAGCTTATTTGAATTTTAAATATTTCTTTGCGAAAATCTTTGCATGGATAATTTATACTTCCTGATTATGAAAATAATTCAATCATTAACTTAGCTTCTTCAATTTTGAACCATTTCAACATTGAAACACCCCATAAGCCTTTAGAAATAGAAAGTTACTTCAAGAAAAGGATAATTCTAATATTGATAGACGGTCTAGGATACAATCTTTTGAAAAATAAACAGCTAGATTTAATTCATAGAGCCATCACAACTACTTTTCCTTCAACGACTTCTACTGCAATAACATCACTTTTAACAGCTAAAACTCCAGGCGAGCATGGTGTTCTAGGATATATTTCTTATTTTAAAGAATTAGGTGGATTGACGAACATTCTGAGATATTCCCATCCCATTGCTGGTGAAAGAGATATGTTTAAAGATTTCTTAGACTTGAAAGAATTGGTAAAGGTAGAGAGTATTTTTACAAAAATGAGAAATAAAGGATTAAAGGTAAGACTGATCATACCTAAAGAGATTTCGAATTCTGCATTATCTAGATTGCTTCATGAAGGAGCCGACGCAATAGAATATATTTTTCATTGGGATGGAATGGTAGCGCTTAGAAAAGAAATTGAGAGCGATGCAGATTTCATTTATGCTTACTTTTCACAAATTGATACTCTTTCTCATGTATATGGAAGTAAATCACAGGAAGTAATGATAGCGTTAGAAGAGATTTTGAATACTATAAAATATTTAGCCAATAAGAAAAGTGCAGATACTACGCTAATTATAACTTCTGATCATGGTCATGTAGACGTAGGAAAGATTTTCAAAGTAATAGAAGACAAAGAATTAATGGATGTTCTTACTTCGCCTCCTTTTGGAGATTCAAGAGTTGTTTTTCTTAAAAGTAAGAAAGATTTGAAAAAGATATTCGAAAGAAAATATCAAAACTTTGAAATATTTAGTAGAGAAGAAATACTAAAAATGAAATTATTAGGAAATTTCAAAGAAGAATATATTGATAGATTAGGAGATTATACCGCAATACCTAAAGACGATTCGATCATGATATATCCTTTTAAAAAAGATAGCTTAAACATGCTTAAAAGTCAGCATGGAGGTTTATTAGAAGATGAAATGTTAATTCCTTTAATAATTTTTAAAAGTTAGCTTTGTTCATAAACATATCGGTTGCACTACATTTCTCTTAAAGAATAGTTTTAAAAACTCAAGTATAACCTCGATAGTCATAACTCTTTATACACATCTATAAACTTCCTATACCAATCTTGATAAGTCTTCTTCTTCACTATATGAAATTCAAAAAGAGAATAGTTCTTTATCTTGCTTCTAATGTGACCGACCATTTCAGCATATTTATATGGATCGTCACCATAGTTATCGGAGATTATTAAAATGTCGATATCGCTATCTGGTCTAAAATTGCCTCTAACAAAACTACCATATACGAGAACCTTAGCTTGTGGGTCTTTTTCTAAAACAGCATTTTTATTTCATTAAGATATGACTCGATGTGTGTTAAAATCTCTCTTCTCTCTTCATAAATCATTTTCAATAGTTTTGAATAATTTTCAGACATTCCTCAATCAATACATCAAATTCTTCACCCAATTTTAAAGCTTTTTGAGCATTTTCTTCAGAAAAAGAGTGGGGGAGATATCTGCTTGAAATATATGAGAATTCGATTACATTTAAAAAGTCTTTGTTATTTTCATAAAAGTGTTTTATATTACACCGTTCATCTAAGATGCTCACAATATATTTAAATAAATCTGATAATTTATGAGTCTTAGGATATTCTCCTGTAAGGAGATACAAGATAAATTTAAGGTATAATTGAATTTCTTGCTCAATATTAAACAATACTAAATAATAGAACCTCTTTTGCTTGCAAACTTTGCTTGTTCTAAGAACTGTTTTGCATTAGCTCTTAAAAAGCTCATTGAGGTATGTATCGATCTTAATATTTTAAGCTTGACACACTTATAACTGCGTTGAAAGATTTATGCCTTAATTATATGTAACAACTAATCGCTTTATAACATCTTTTCTTAACTATGTTTACCTTACATGCTTTAACTAACTACAGCTCCTCTCGAACTGAGTTCCTCAACGCCTTGAAAAGGTCGAGGGTTCCCTTTCCAAAGCGCTTCATAGTTCCCACCATTGATTCGTAGCTACCTATCTCATTTGGTGAGCAATAATCGAGAGAAATGAATCAAAATGCTCAGATTATTTAAAATGTTAATGGTAGAAATATATAGAGGTTTTGTCATTTTAAGTCTTGAAGGTAAATTTATCCAAAGTTGAAGGCCGCGATTTTCAGGATCTTCTATTTCCTTGTCATCTTGTTTTATCTTCATAGGCTTAGGCATTTCAGCATGAAATATACCGCTTCCTGCAGTCATCCATTGTAAATCACCAGAATTTATTATTCCTTTTATGCCTGTACTATCTTCATGATGAACTTCACCTTTTATGACATAAGTCACAGTTTAAAAACCTCTATGAGGATGCCATGGAAAGCCAGCTAAATATTCATGAGGATATCTTGAACCGAAATCATCTAATAATAAGAAAGGATCGGTGAGATAAGCTATTGTAGGATCTCCAAAAGCCCTTTTAACTTTTACCCCTGCACCTCCTAATGTTTCAAAAGATCTTAATACGAAGCTTATTTTCTTTTTTTACTATATTTTTTAAAAGTTTTCAATCCTTTATATAAATTTGTTTTTACCTTAAATTGAAGTATATATACTAGTGTCAGGAACATCAACTTAATGATACTTCTAACTACTTTAGGTTTTGAAGAAAAATATTTACTTAGAGAAGTATTTAGAAGAGGGGTAAAAGATAAATTGCTAATATATGTACTTGTTCCAGAGGAAATACACGAAAAAACAGAAAAAGCATATACAATGATAAAGGAAATGCTTTCGAAACTTGAGCAAAATATATCTATAGAAAGAATAAAAGTTCCAATACAGAATCCATACCAAGCAATTTTTGAACTTAGAAATCATTTAAAAACATTCGTAAATACTAAAGAAGAAATAGTCTGCAATTTTAGTGGCGGGCAAAGATTATTAATATTCTGTGCTTTAGCAGCATTAAGTAGTTTAGGTGCAAGGAACATAAAGATCGCAATCGAAAGTGAGGATGGAAAATATTATTTCGAAATGCCTAGCGACGTACTTATATACTTTGAATTAGATGAACTAGAAATGAAAATTTTAGAAGCAATAAGGAATGGACATGTGAAAATTAGAGACTTATTGGATACCTTGAAAGTTTCTAGGGTAACGTTATGGAGAAAAGTGAAGAGATTGAAAAAACTAGGATTGATCGAAGAACTTGAAGGAAAGAAGTATAGATTAACTGAAGTAGGTCTGACCAAAAGTTAAATTTTTGAAAGAAGGGAAGCATACTTTTCCATTCTTATCATATTTCCTTCAGGTTGAATTAACCATGTCATCCAGCATAATTCAATAGGTCTATAACCAAATAGTCTTGCTATTTCTTCAACCTTTCTAACAAAGAGTATATCATCCTCAATTGGCTTATATCCTGCCTTCATTAATATTTCATTGATAACTCTTTTGACTATTTTATCAGGCATGACGGTATCTATTCCTCCCATCATTCTAAGATATTGAAACGTGACTATTCCTACACCTTTTATTCTACCTATAGGATCTGCTCTCCAATCTTCAAGAACCGCATTCCTAGCCCATTTTCTAAGAGCAGTCCTATCGTCTTGACTTAAAGCGCTTAAATATCGAGCAACGTTTTGTGCCATTTCTAGAGAACGTCTATTCTTCCATACACTTCTCAACTCTTCCAAGTTATAATTCGAGAGATCTTTTAGGTTTTTTATTTTGCCTGTTTCAATGAATTTTTTGTTAAATTCTTCAACTTTTGGAACAACAGCAGTGAAATAATTCAGACCTATCGAAGTGAAGGCTGCATCAATTACCATTAAAACAACGCTTCCATTCCATCTCTGCGTATTTAAGCATCTATCACAATATTCTTTTATACCTTCTACCTTTTTCATATAAGAATCTATGATCTCTTTTAGAGAAACCATGCATAAAATTTCAAGAAATAATTTTTAAATCTTATAGCAAACAAACTATGCTTCTTTCATGAATATATTATATTGGAGAATACTTTCTCTGTAGTTTAAGTTAGAGGAGTAAAATTTGTAGACAAAATTAGCGATTATCAAGTTGACATTAGGCTGAACTCTAATCATTGAAAGTGAGAGGTTCGACAATTTATATCTTCCTTGCAATTATTTGTAATTTAAAATAAACTGAAATCTATCTAAGAATAGAATGGTTGTGGAAATCCCAGAAGAAATAATCAAAATTATAGAAGACAAAGGAATTGATGTAATTGATTAATACTTCAAGCAATATCTAAGAAAGATCCTTCAGAAAGAATAAGGCTTAGATTAGAAATTGCAAAGAGATTCATGAAGGAATATGAGGAATATTTAAAGAAAGATGATGCTGTTCAAGCATCTGAAAAGGCTTATAAAGTAGCTGAAGAATTAGTAAAAGCCTTAGCTGAAAAATTTAAACTAAAAGAGTATGATAAAGCATTAAAAGAAGGTAAATAGTACACAAATTTGCTAGTCTCTGATTCGGATAAATCAATATTTTCTAGGAATGCTAATTGCTACATTTTGAAATTAGTGAGCATTAAGGAATAGGCTTAATTTTGTGCTAAAATACTCCCAATAGTTACTAAACTTCGCTTCCTGATTTTTGGAAATTTTATATAAAAGTAGGTTTATTAACGAACTCATATTTTTATTATTAAATTGTGAGAGAGTTTGTTTTATTGAGCAGAGAAGCATTAACAAAGCCGTTTTTCGTAAACGATCTAGTGAAAGCTAATAGAATGGATATAGTAGCTAGAAGTGTGTCTAATGCCATGTTCATATCATTCGGAATTAGAAGAGATGTAATTTTTTATGCATCACTCAATGGACCTCCTGATCCGCCTGTCTTAGTTACTTTTGTAGGTAGCGAGCTTAAAGATATCTTCGTAGATGAAAAAAGCGTAGGTATAAAAATAAATGAAGCGTTGAAGAAGGTAAAAAGAGATCAAGAAGTTAAAGTATCAGAAGGAGTTTATGTTTCAAAAAAACCTTTTGAAACGTTAATAAGAGATAAAGTGAGTGAAGGAAAAAAGCTTGTTTATTTAGATAGAGAAGGAATTGACATTAAAGAATTCAAATTTGAAGGAAATGAGCTATTCATAATAGGAGATAGGAAAGGACTTCCTCTTAAAATAACTAAGTTCATAGAAAGATTTGGCGCGACGCCTCTTTCATTAGGTAAAATTGAATATTTGGCCTCTCATTGCGTAACTATTCTAAATTATGAATTAGATAGATTAAAATTCTAAACTTAAATAATATAATTAAAATTAGCAATAAAGTAAAAAAAGTAAAGATTATAAAAATTATGAACTATATTGTGTATATACAAAATCGAACTGATATTTAGAAAAATATGTATTAGCGTCTGTCCAAACTGCAAAAGCAGGATATAAATAGACAAGGAACCATGCGAAATATTGATAATATCTCACATTCTTATCAAAATTCACATAACCTAACACATCAGTTCCTTTATATGCTACTGCAACAGCATAAGTATATCCATCTTCCCAATGAAAAACAGCTAGTATGAGAAGATAACCAGCATCATTGGATGCATCAAAAGTCTCTCTTGCAAAAGGAATAACAGTTATGTATGGATATGAGGAAGAAGAACCATAAGTTAATCTGAATTCTGCATAAACAGCGCCCGTAGATGTGGTAACTCTAGAAATCGTAAATTCGAATACTTTGCCTGCCAAAATTGTAGGATCGCTGTATGTAAAAAAGCCTATTCCTCCTTGATAAAGAAGATCTTGGATATACTTGATATTAGCTATCATCATAGCACCCAAAGAGCCATAAGTACCTAAATAATAGAGCCAGTTAAAGAGGCAAATACATAGCTGTCCCAGAGTTTGGTGTTAGTCCATAACTGATAAGGATAATAATTCAGTTCATAAGGACCGCGGAAAAGATAACCGCCATAATAACTAGTCCAAAATTTTACTGGATTTGGCTTTTTTTGGTCCATAAAGATACATAAGAGCTAGTATATCATCTAATAACGGAATAGGTAATCTGTAACGATCCCAAGCATCTCCCATTATAGAGAATGGTTCATATTTCATATGACCTAAGCCTAATGCATGGCCAAGTTCATGTGTTGCAACTGCAAGCCACCATCGTCTATCGCTTGCACATGCTGGATTAGGATGCACTGTTATTCTAGAGGCTACTATATAATTACTAGAATCCTGCCTGTTAACAGTTCCTCCACCACACCGTGGATTGCGTCCTGTATCGGGCGTCACTATGATATTGCCACCGCTGTTTACCACTCTTAATGTTATTAGTGTTCCAGTACTATTCCAAAAACCAATAGCTCTTAAGAAATTACGTACATGCTCCGAATCTAAAGTTGAATTAAACCATACCTTTAGATTAGATGCAAAATCATTTCTCTATTTCGGCCCCCAATCTATCGGATAAGAAAATGCCTCAACTCTATGTTTTAATTGAGTTATAGCTAGAAATGAAATAGTAATTAATATTATGTTTATTAAAGCTATGAATTTAGATTTAGCTGTTGACATTTTTTATTAAGTTAATGAAATCTGATAAAGGCATACCACATACTTTATAAAAAGCCTTAGTATAAGGTTCAGAATCAACTGGATAACTAACATTATCTGGAGAATAAACCTTTGAATCAAAAACAAAGTAAGGCCAACTAGCATAAATCTTTGAAGGATTAGATGGATTGTAGTTTATACAATATATATTCATTTCCTACATCCAATGGCATTATTAAACCTGTGAAGTGCTTAGGATCAACGTTTTCAATTACCTTAGGAGCGGTAACATTTATAGTTCCACTGTAATATATTTGCTTCATAACATCTAGATTATATACAGCATAATAGACATCAATCGCTTCTCCTACCTTTAATGAAAGAGAAGATTTGTTTATTATAATATCCAAAATCAATATCTTATAACGTAAAGAATATTCATCAGGTAAGCTACCATCCTGATAAGCTTCTCCTAAAGAAATTACCTTAGCATGAACTACTATTATAATGTCATCAAAAACTTTTAAGAACAAAAGAGGATTCTTCTCATATTCTGGAGCTAAATCTTCTGTATAGCCAAGTCCATACTTTTTAAGGTCACTTATTGGAGCCCAACCCATATAATTTTTGTTAAATGGTTTAGTACATGCTTTCGTATTTAAGTTATCACTTGGAATTGTATTAGTGTAAGGTGTATTGAGCGGAGAACTTGAGTAAGCTTGATATAAAGCAACCGCTATAATTATCGCAGATATTAACGCAGCGATTGTTAATTTGTAATCCATGGTAAATATTAAAAAAAATTATTTAAGTTTTAAAATTCTTTAATAAAGCTTCAAAACTCTTTAAAGAAAGCTTGTGCTGAATTAAGAATTTAGGTGCTTTTAAACCCGAAGCATTTTAATCTCACACATAAATGTTAAAAAGAACAAAGGATTTTACAATTAAGTATATTTCATAAATCAAAGCCGTGTCAAATATTCTCTAATACATACTAATCGGATAGAAAACGATTTACGTAAAACTTTTATCAACCGAATCAATGAAACTGCTTAAGTAACTTTAAAAAGACTCATTGAAATTAAAAAGCATTATAAGAATAGTATAAAAGTGATCGAGCCATGAGAGACTGAATTATTAAGACATACCAAATTTCACGTTATAAACTTAGGCTAAATAACTGAAAGAAAATACTTGAAATTCAAGATAGTTTATCACGGCGAAATATTAGGCTGTCTACAATTTCTTGAAGATTAGGATGTTGCAATGAAATAATCTAATAATGGTTTTGATATAAATAATATAATTTTTCTTAAATAGTTATCTTATATTTCTAATTTACTTTGGGAATAATATAATAGAGAAGAGTTAAGTGATAAAATTTTTATTGAATACTCAACTTGTTTTATTTTCTTGAATAATTAATCAAATAATTTTTATATAACAAAAACATTAAAATAATAATACGTGAAGAATTCTTAAAGAAAAGAGCAAAGGAATTCTTCTTATTTGCTAAAAGAAGTTTCGAAGAAGGTTTCTATAATTTGAGCGTTTTTGATGTAGAGCAGGCTTGTCAACTATTCTTAAAATATTTTATATTTAAAAGCAGGTGATTATCCTAAAACGCATTTGTTAACGGTGCTTATGAAAGAACTTGGCAAAGCTTATGAAAAAGAAGAAATAGAGAGATTCATCAAGGAAAGAAGCATTGAGCTTCAAGCATTAGAAAGTGCATATGCTAGCTCGAGATATTTAGGAAAGGAATATGATAAAAATGAAGCTGAAGCATTAATCTTATTTGCTGAAAAGTTGATAATTTTTGTAGAGAAGATTTCAAATGAAAAGCTATTATGAAATAATTTTGGAAGAAGCAAAACTAAGAAAGAAATATCTGGATAACTATATATCTAAAGATAATTAAGGAAAAAACAAAGAAATTGTTAAACGATGCAGAAGTTTATGTTTTTGGTTCAATTGTTAGAGGAAACTACAATCCAATGAGCGATGTCGATGTTATGATCGTCTCTGAAAAAATTCCAGATAATATTATTGAACAAGCTAAGATTAAGGGCATCGAAAAGGAGAGAAGGATAAACTATGTCTTAAAGAGGCTACAACTTGAAAGTTTAGCTAAGAGAAGACTTCTCAATTTATCTGGAGGCCAGACCAAAAGAGTTGAGGTAGCTAAGATACTAGTTCAAAGACCCTCTATAGCCTTCTTCGACGAGCCTACAGCTATGGTAGATCTTGATGGTAAGCATATAATCTGGGAGGAAATCAAGAAGTTGAGGGATGAAGGATGACAATCCTCGTCGCCACAAATGAGATTTACGAAGCAGAGATCTTGAGTGATAGAGTAGCGATATTTGATCGTGGTCAACTAATAGTCGTAGGAGGAGTTGGGGAGCTTAAAGAGAAGCTTCCTTCCTGAGAACTTTTAGAAATAAAATTCTCAGGAAGTTGCAATAGGGAACTTGAAGATGAAATCAGATCTATTTATGAGCCGACATATTTAATGATCGATAAAGGATATATCGCTATGAGAATGCCTGGAGCTAAGAAAGTGGCTGCTGACATATTGAGATTCTTGGTAGAAAAAGGACTTTCCATAGAGTCGATAAACATAAAGGAACCAAATCTCGAATGATGTCTTTCTCCATTACACAAAAAGGAAAATAAGTGGCTAGCAATATTATGTATCATCTTCGCATATGCTTAGCTTAAATTGCAAGACATTAGAGCAAGATCAGGATTTTTGGCATCATACCTTGTGAAGCCTATAATTAGCGTTATATATATCCGTTAACTTATCGCATGAATAATAAAAAATTTTTCTTTTGTCAACTCTCTCTAAAAGCTCATGTATTTAATATTTTAATTAAAGTTGTCTTTCCTACCTGTCTTGGGCCTACTACAAAGTTAAGAGAAAACGGTTCCATACTGAGCAAATCTATTTCATGAGGTCTCCATTTAATCTTCGATGATTTCCATTCAACATATGTTAAATCTTCTTCGTTAAACCACCAAGGATTGAACCGTTCCATTATCAATTTAACTGAAAATAGATTTTATATCCATTTTCAGTTATAATGAAAATACAAAAGGACAATAGCTCCCACGAAATGCATACAAACAGAGAAACGGATCTAAGATATTAGGACTATGAGAAATTAGCTATAACTCTTTCTTTACCCTTTCTTCAAGTATTTACTCATGATTTATCGAGATAGTCTATTAAATAAGCCTTTTTGCTTTTTTAGTAGAAATTTATCTATATTTAGAAACTTCACCACTTTTAGTAAAATTGTCAAAATGTCGCTGGGTCTTAATCCAAAAGATGACCATTTTACTGTATTTATGGGGAAAAATTTATATTTTGTGGGACATACTATTTTAGCGTGGGATACGTAGTAAAGGTTGATGATAGAGGTAGAATTAAGTTATCGAAGAAGTTAGCTCAGGCTAGCTCAGTTATAATCATTGATGTCGGGACGTTTTTCATCGGAATTCCAGTCCCTAAGGATCCTTTAGCTACAACGTCTAGCGTTATAAAAAGTAATTTAAGTGTGAAAGAGTTGAAGGAATTGGCGGAAAAAGAGGCTGAAAAAGACGCATTAGAAAGATATCGTAGGAGGCAGGAATTTTGCTGATCGAAAGTGATGTTCTGATAGCCCATCTTAAGACTGAAGATAGGTTAAAGGAAGTATCAGAGAAACTACTTTTAAAGATTGCTAAGGGAGAACTAAGCGTAATAGCTAGTAGGGAAGCAATACACGAGATATATTATGTTTTACGAAACATGAATCTCCCTATACGTGAGATATTAAATAAGATAGGTGCGTTAAAGAGCATACCGAATATTGAATGGATATCAACGACTATTGATACGGATCTTTTAGCATTAGCGTTAATGAGCCAGTACAACATTACATCTATTTTTGATGCATATCATGCAGCAACTTGCTTGCTCTATGATAAGGAGAAAGTCATCATATCAACTGACCGTATTTATGACAAAATCCCTGGAATTAAGAGAATTGATCCGAAGGATCTAATTAATTGGTAAAATCTTCCTTATTTCTTCGAAGATTATCTTATAACTCATAAACTTTAAAATATTTATTCCTGCGACCGTACGACTATTCATTTTATGTTTTATTCGAGCTTTAACTCAACTTACGGTACGAAGTGGAAGGAGGGCCAAGCTTCAAAATAAGCTTCACACGCTGGGCTAGATGCGTCCTGCACCCCAGTCAGGTCTGTATTGTTAACAGGCTTAATGTTCTAGTCGTTGTTTCCAACAGAAAATTGAATTGGGGTGCATTGTTGAGCAAATAGTGTAGATGGCACAATACTTCCTATTAAAGTATGATCTAGAAAATATAAAGCATAAAAATAGTTTATAATTAAGATGATAAAAAAGTATTAAAATTTGTTCTCTCCTAAGGTTTATATTTTGATTGTTATGGAAGAAGTTTTCAGGATCGTATTTTCTCTTAATCTCTTTTAATTTCAAATACGTATCCTGATCATAAGAATATCTAAAGGATTCTTGATTTACATCACCTTCATAATTTACATAACCTCCACCTATTGAATATTTCTTTAAAGCATTCCAAGTACTTCTTACCCATTCTATATTTTTAGGATCATCTTTTTCATCTGTCCACTTACCAATAATGTTTATAGCAAACTCTGCATTTTTAAAGCTAAACGCGTTATTGCTCTCTTTTATCTTTCCTCCCCAAGGTTCTAGGTGTATTTGGCTCATGAAAAAAGGAGATTTTCTTCGAAGCTCAATAAGATCGAATAATGCATTTTCATCCAATTTGCCTACATAATGAGATTTCCAATGATGCCTTAGACCTGGTGGTTCTAAAGGATCTGCTAAAGTCTGTATTGCTAAATAGGGCACAGAGTCTACATGGTCAAGTCGTTCATTGCTTAATTCTTTGAGAGGTCTTATTAATTCCATCGCTCTTTCTTTTGGTTGTGTTGAAATAAGCAATGAAACACCTATTAGTGTGCCTACCATATTGATAGGTATGAATGGTGCAGGAGGTGCATTTGTAATAATAAAGAGACCGCTTATATCTTCAGGATGGTCGATCATTATATTATAAAATTCAGTTATTGCATCCTTTAAACTATTTTCTGGGAAGAAAATTGCTCCTCCATAAACGATAGGCCCTAATTTACGAAGATTATATTCAAAAGATGTTACGATCCCAAAATTACCTCCACCGCCTTTTAAAGCCCAGAATAAATCTTTATTCTCATCTTCGTTTGCTTCTATGAATTCTCCATTTGCAGTTACTAATTGATAATTTTATTTTTAAACATTGTCGCATGCTAGTCCATACATTCTACTTGTATGTCCTCTTCCTCCTCCTAAAGTGAAACCTGCAATACCTGTGCTGGATATTGCACCACCTGAAATGGCTAAACCAAAGAGTTGAGTTTCTCTATCAAGTTCTTTCCATACAACACCTGCTTGAGCTCTAGCAATTTGATTCTTCTTATCAACCCAGATTTCTTTCGTGGATGATAGATCGATTACATAACCATCACAAAGTGATGTTCCAGCTACATTATGACCTCCTCTTACTGATACTTCTTCACCTTTAAGAAATTTAACAGATTGAATTACATCAGATACAGTCATACATTTAATAATAGCTTCAGAGTGCATATTGATCATACCGTTGAAGATTCTTCTTTCTTTTTCATATTCAGGGTTATTTGGCAGAATTAGTTTGCCAGAAATCTTATCCTTTAGTTCTTCAATGTTTACTATTTTATTTCACCAATATTATCATTGACTTGTTTCTTTTGTTATGCTATACTTAGTTCTCAATTCTTCCAAATCATCCTCGATATCCTTTCTACTTTTCTCTGTAATCAATTCAAGTTCATTCAGAATCCCATAAAGGGAATTAAAAGTGGCCTGCTGAAGGAGATATAGATTGTAGAAATATCATCTTAATTAAATTATTTAGATTCTAAGAACCATGGTAGTAGTTCGATTTCTACAATTTCATTTTCTTTACATATTTCTTTATTTTTATCAATAACTATGAAACAATTAGCCTCAGCAAAGCTTTTCAATGCATGAGATTCTTGAATTCCTGCAGACTTAACAAGATATTCACCATTTTCCCAAAATGCAATAGCTCTTATAAACTCAAGTCTTCCAGGTTTTCTTTTAATTTCTCCAATCAATCTTGCTTTTCTTCTAGGTAAGAAAATATCCTTTCTTCCGCTCATTTTTAATAGCGCAGGTCTAACAAATTTATAATAGCATACCATTGCGGAAGCAGGATTTCCAGGCAAAACAAACAAAAGAGTTTTATTAAATTTACCGAAAAATATTGGCTTGCCAGGCTTTATTGCTACTTTCCAAAATATTTTTCTAACTCCTATTTCATTAAAGACTTCTCTTACATAATCTTCTTCTCCTTCAGAAGATCCTCCACTAACTAAGACTACGTCGAAGTTTTTGATAGCATCTTTAACTAAGCTCTTAAATAAGTTTCTATCATCTCCTACAATACCTAAATTTTTACATTCAAAACCATCTAATTTCAGCGACGCTTCCAAAGAAAAACTATTCGCATCCCAAATTTTTCCTTTTTCCAATTCATTTCCTGGTTGAATTAATTCCTTTCCTGTAACAATTATTGCAACTTTTGGCTTTCTATAAACAAAAACGTCATTATAGCCTAGCTTAGCTAATAAACCAATTACAGAAGGCGTAATGAGAGATTTTTCTTCTAAAGCTATCTCACCTTCTTTGATTTCTTCTCCTTTAAATCTAACGTTTTCCCATTTCTTTACTTTGTAATATATTTCAACATAGCCATTATTCTCTTTTGTAAACTCAACCATGCAAATTGCATCTGCCCCTTTAGGAAGCATTGCGCCAGTCATTATCTTTGCGGCTTCGCCATTTTTTATTTCGAAATCTGCATAATCTCCTGCAGCTATTTTGCCAACTATTTTTAATTTTACAGGATTATCTTTACTCGCATTTGCAACGTCTTCGCTTTTAATAGCGTAACCATCTACAGCTGAATTATCAAAAGGAGGAAGATCTTTCTTCGCAATTATCTTTCTTGAGGTAACGTATACTAAAGAATCAGAAATATTTAATTTAATTTCTTCAAGTTCGCTGATTTCTTTCAACATTAAAATAATTGCTTCTTCATATTCTAGCATTACAAATAATAAATTTCTTACATTCAAATATCTTTATTTCCTTATAATATACTTTGAAGATTAAAGTTTTAGAAAAATAATGCTCGGTGTTGTTATACTTGCAGGAGGTAAAAGCAAAAGGTTCGGATCAAATAAAGCTTTTGTAATGTTAAAAGGTAAAGAAATAATTGAATGGTGTATAGAAGGCTTTCATAATCTCGTTCAAGAAGTAGTTATATCTGTGAAGAAAAGCGACGATAGATATCGCAAGTTCGTTTCTGAAAAGATAAAGATAGTAGAAGATTTATATGAGCTTGAAGGACCTTTGGTTGGTTTATACTCAGCTATGCTTTTCATGAAATCGAAATATGTTTATATACATCCAATTGATTCTCCATACGTATTAAGAGATTACATAAATTATATGCTCGAATCTACAAAAGGTCATAGTGCTTGCGCAATAAAATTCGAAGATGATTCTTTTGATCCTACACACTCAATTGTTGATAGAGAAATCGCATTAATTCATTCTAAGAAATTGATTGAAGAAGGTAATACAAGCTTGAAATCTTTGTTCTTATCGATGCCGAATGTTAAATTCATCAAAATGAAAGAATTGAAAATCAAATCGATTGGTAAAGTGTTTGTAAACATAAACACAAAAGAAGATTTAGAAATTGAAGAAATGAAATGAAGAAAATTTCAGCAATAATACTTGCTGCAGGTATTTCATCAAGAATGGGATACTTAAAGCAGCTTGCAGATATCAAAGGAAATAGCATGCTTGAAATAGTATTGAATAAAGTAAAAAAATTTCCATTTAATGAAATAATCGTAGTATTAGGCTATAAGCATGAAGAAGTTTTGAAAAACTTGAAATTAACGATTGAAAAAGTTGTGATCAATAAGGAATACGAAAAAGGCATGTCTTCTTCTTTGAAAAAAGGAGTGCTTAATATTTCTGAAGATTCTGAAGCGTTTGCAATATTCTTAGCAGATATGCCATTAATAAAAGAGGAAACCATAAAGAAGGTTATCGAAGAATTTAACAATAAATCTTCTTTGATAGTGGCTCCTGTCTACAATAAAGAAATAGGGCATCCGGTAATCTTCCATAGAAGCTTAATCCATGAAATAATTAATCTTGAAGGAGATATCGGTGCAAAAAAAGTAATAAAAAAATACAAGGATAAGGCATGCTTTGTAGAGGTTGATGATGAAGGAATTTTAATAGATATCGATACTCTTAAGGATCTAGAAGAAGTTTTAAGAAAGCTAAATTAGCCTGCAGAAATAACAGGAAAGAAAGCGATTACATCATTATCCTTTAAAATTATCTTATCGAAATCTGCTTTATTAACAGTTAGAGCATTATGAGCAACCAGTATATCTTTTTTCAGCTCTTCGCTATCGAATAGAATTCCTTTAACTTCTTGATTTTTAGAGAGTATTTGAATAAACTCCCTAAGCGTGATATTATTTTTTATTTCAAACTCTTCTTCATATTTGTTTAGCCTTTCCCTAATCGATGCAAAATAGCGAACTTTTACTTTCACGATGTTATTTTCTCAAATAGTCTATTTATTTTTAATTGGTTTTTTCCTTAAAAATTATTTATAAATTAATGCAAAATGATACTTTAATTAAAGCTAAAACATATTAAGATATGGATATTACATTCATAATGATATCATTATGCAATAGCATTTTTTTATAATTATTAGAATAAATTTTTTAAGAAAATTCAGATTTATATTTGGGAGACCTCAAGGACAAAAGATAGAGGATTATTCAAAAAGCATAATTAAGGAGGCTAAGCTTATGACTAAGCTAATAGAATCAAATAAAGGTAATTTTCAACGAAATTTTAAATCCTTTTCATTTTGCCATCCTCAATTAAATAATGATAGCTAGCAAATTTTGCGTCGCTTATTTCTTGAGTGGAGAAAACTATTTTTATTTTAAATTCTCTAGCAATTTTTAAAAAATTCCAGATGAATTCTTCTTTTTGGCTAATATGCGAAAAAGCTTCATCTACGAGAATAGCTTTAGGATTCGATACCAAAGCTGTTGCAAGTGCTACTCTGATTCTTTGTCCTGAGCTCAATTTTCCGACTTTTCCAGAAAAATTAATCCCTAAGCTAGATTTGACTATTTCCAACTTATCTTTTGCAATTTTTTTCATAGCCCATAAAATATGTTCATCTACGCTTAAGTTAGGGATATATGAATTGGTATCGATATAAACTACTCTTCTCCTTTCTATTGGTAAATTTTCTATGTTTTCGCCATCTATTTTTATGTATCCACTATCGATATTATAGATACCTGCAATACACTTCAAGAGAGTTGTTTTTCCTGCACCATTTTTTCCTGTAATACATATTGAATCATTTCCTTCAAGTTTTGCATTAAGTAGAAAATTACCCAATCTTTTGGTAAAGTTTACTTCCATCATTCTAAATTAAGAATAACCTTCCTTCAGGAGAAACTTTAAAAACGATTTTCCTTATCGTTTTACCCTTTTCTAAGCAAGGAGGGTTAGCTAATTTAACCATTCTTATTATTTCAATGATGTTAATTTTAAGATGTATTCCTCTTTTGTCGGCAGCTTTAAATACGATTGAAGGAATATCTGCTAAGCTTGTTCCTTCATCTATTGGTATTAACTCTTCTGATTGAATTTGGGAAATAACTTCTAAAGTTCTTCTTGCAATTTCTATTTTTCTTTTCGCTCTCAGTTCTAACATAGAAACATAAGATCTGCTCAGATTTAATCTCTTAGCAATTTCACTTTGCGTAAATCCTTGAAATCTTAATTTTAGAACTTCTACTTGTAGATCGCTTAAAAGACCGAATTTTTTCATAACAAAAAATTGTGGCATAATATTTAAATATTAATAAAATTTGTTGCATTATATGAAGAAAAGATTCATAGTCATTATTTTAGCTGTTTTGATCCTAATTATCGTTACAATTTCGCTATATTATTTCAATATACAACAATCACAACCTTTAATAGTATATTGCGCAGATGCTTATACCATAGAAATAAATGAATTACTTTCATTGTTTCATAATAAAACAGGAATTCCTGTTGCACCTGTACATGGAGGCGGATCTTTAGCTTTAGCTAGGGAAATAGCAGGAGGAGTTCCTGTAAGTACTTTTGTTTCTGTAGCACTAGAGGCATATACGCAACCCTATTTGAAATCTCGTTACAGCGGATGGGCTATATCCTTTGTGACTGATGAAATGTCTATCGCATATTCAAACGCAACTTTATTAAATCCTATTGCAAAGCAGATCATTGATCTTTTTGAAAAAGCAAGAAATACTAATTCTACATATGATTATTTTTTAGCATTTAGCAATTTAACAAGCGGAATTATTAAAGTTGGAATAGCTAATCCAAACGATGATCCAGCAGGATTTAGAGGATGGTTAGTATTAAAGATGGCAGGTTATTTATACGCAAATTCAACTGATTTCTTTGTCAATAGAATTGTTAAGAACAATGGAAATGTAACAGGAAGCCATGCTGCTGAGCTCGTTTCTCCTTTAGTTTATGGACAAATTCAGTTTCTATTTATTTATAGATCTGCAGCGATAGCTAAGAAGTTATATTATATCCCATTACCTCCTCAAATAAACTTAGGAAGCCAAAAATATTCCCAATTCTATTCTAAATTTAAAATAGACTTAGCAAAAGGACCTATATATGGTTCACCTATTTATCTTTCAATCTCAGTCCCTAAAGATGCAACAAATATAGATGCTGCATATAAGTTTGTTGAATTTGTAATAGAAAATAATGTTTTACTAACAAAATATGGCTTAAATCCATTGATTCCTTCACTTTTATTCAACAATACTAATGTTTCTGAAGAGATAATGAATTTGATTAAATCGAATAAAGTTATCATAGCAGGAAGTTTACCATGAAATATTTTGAACCTGTTAGCATTATTTCGTTAGCATCTCTTGCCTTACTCTCTTTACCAATCATGATATTGATTATTTATGGTTTATTCATCTATCAATCGCCACTGGGATTTAGTAAGGAGGTTTTGAATTCGATAATACTTAGTTTGAGTTCCTCAGCTACAGCTTCTTTCATCTCCTTCTTGCTATTCACCCCATTAGCTTACGAGCTGTCTAGAAAAAAGTTGTTAATACATGATATATTAACAGACATACCTGCATCAATACCCCATCCGATAATAGGAGTAGCGTTGGTCATTCTCGATAGTCCTATTACTCCAACAGGAAAATTTTTACAATCGCTAGGTATAAACTTTTTCAATTCATACTTAGGATTGACTACTGCTCTTGTTGTGGTTTCTGCTCCGATTTATGTAAGAACCTTGCAATCTTTCTTCGAATCTATGCCTAAAGATTATGAGTACTTCGCATTATCTTTAGGCACTTCAAGAATTAGAATTTTGTATCGAATTGTTTTACCTAACTCTTATAAAGGAGTCATCTTAGCTTCTCTGATTTCCATGAGCAGATCCATGAGCGAGTTCGGAGCTATTGTGATTATAGCCTACTACATACTTCACTATCCTTTTTATGGCATTAGTGCAACTTCCGTTCTAATTTATTCTTATTATTCTTATTACGGTCCTGAGGCTGCAGTGACTACAGCAGCTGTGATGGTAATAGTATCATTACCTTTTATAATATTGGCAAGAGTGATTAGATTGTACACAAAAAGCTAAACAGATATAAGACAAAATTATCATCTGAATCATTCATATGTGCTTTAACTTCAATGTCCTCCCCCTTCAATTATTTTAAACGCATGAAATATTGCCGGAAACAGAACAATCATATATTCTTTAGCAGCTCTAGGACTTCCTGGAATATTTATAATTAGGGTATTCTTTCTAACTCCAGCTATAGCTCTTGATAGCATAGCTAAAGGGATCCTCTTTTGACTATACATTCTTGCAGCTTCAATTATTCCGAGGACTTCTTTTTCTATCACTTTTTTAGTTGCTTCAGGTGTTACATCCCTAGGTCCTAAGCCTGTTCCTCCTGTAGTAAATATCAAATCAACTTTAAGCTCATCTGCTAATCTTATTAATTCTTTCTCAATTTGATCTATATCATCAGGTAATATTTTGTAAGAAACAACCTCCACATCCCATTTTTTCAATTCTTCTTCAATCACCCTTCCAGATTTGTCTTCTCTCGTTCCTGCAGATACTGAATCACTGATAACAACGATTCCAGCTTTTATTCTTCTTTCTAATTCAACTCTAAAATCGCTTTTTCCTCCTTTTTTATGGATTAACTTTATTTCACTTATTGTTATGTTATCATCTATAGGCTTAAGCATATCATATACAGCTAAAGAAGCAATAGCTACAGCAGTCAAGGCTTCCATTTCTACACCTGTCTTCCAAATTGCTTTAACATTAGATCTAATTATTAGTTCGTTCTCTCCTATCTCAAAATCAATAGCTATATGATCGATAGGAATGTTATGACATAAGGGTATGATTTCTCCAGTCCTTTTTGCAGCAATTATTCCAGCAGTCCTGGCTACAGACAACACATCACCTTTAGGTACTTTTCCTTCTTTTATAGCCTGAATGCTTTCTTTGGATAAGAGAATTTTAGCTTGAGCTGAAGCTTCTCTCAGAGTATCATATTTCCAACTTACATCATACATCATTATACCAATGAAGAACGAAATAATTATTTATTATGAAAAATCAAGCACCTTCAATCCATAAGCTACTCATGTCTTCATATATTTCTTTTTTGAAAAGTGCAGGTTCTCTTTTATATCTTTCAATAGCCTCTTTCAATCCATTCAATGCTTCTTCTCTATGCTGAGCTGAAACAGCTACGATGACAAGAGGTTCTCCTATTTCAAACTTACCTATGAAATGCCAAATATAAACTTCATTTAGTGAATACTTTCTTTTTACTTCTTCACATATTTTCAAGATTGCATTGTTAGCATGCTCAACATAACTTTCCATTTCGATATATTTCACGTTGATTTCTTTTTTACCCGTTTTCCTTGCAATTCCTATGAAGAATAAAACTGCACCGCTTTCTCCATTGCTGGATAATTTTAAGAAACTTTTTATTAAATCGAGAACATTTAATGAATTTTTATCATAAACACCAGATTTAGGCATAGTTTCCATGCTTTATTATTGTTCAATCGAATTATTATTCTAATTTCTTCAATTTTTCTCCCATTCCTTTCAATATAGCTAAAATTATTCTTATGCTTCTATTTATATCTGGATCGTTAATAGCTCTTAATATTCCAATGATTCCAATTTTCTTTTCATTCCCTACTTAATATTCCAATGATTCCAATTTTCTTTTCATTCCCTAATTCCTCATAAGCTTTATTGATACTATGAGCTAAAGCTTGAGAAATTTTATTCAATTTTTCAAATTCAACACCTCTTAGAAATCCTAATATTAAAAAGAAATTTTGAATCATATTTTTATTCTCAGGTATATTCATCCATGTTAATGTAACTTCTAAAATTTCATCAAAATTTTTTAATAAAGAATTTAAAAATTTTAATACTTTCTTTTCTTCAAGATTATTTAAAAATTTCACAAATTCTTCTAATGTTTCTTCTTTAACTTCCTCCTCAGCTAACATTTCAATTAATCTTCTCTGCAATAGGTGCGTATTCTGCTCTCTTCCATCTTTCTTCTAATTTAATTCCTATTTGGGATATTCTGTTTCGCATATAATGCCTTGGATTCGTAACAGGTATTGGCTCTATTCCTCTTCCTTCCTCTATCTTTTCTATTCTTATAGGTAGTTCTTTGTATGCAGGAGTCTTAGCTGTTGGATCTCTAACATTCGTAGTTAAAGTATTGATTGTTTCTTCCATGTTATTATGAATAGCAAGAAAGCAAGTTTTGCCTTGTACTCTGTTAGTTATTACAACCCGAGCTTTTATCGAGCCTACGGGCGATATTATTCTTACTAAGTCTCCTTCTTCAAGTCCTCTCTCTTTTGCTAACTCAGGAGAAATTTCAATATATATATTAGGGAGTTTTTCTTTTATACCGCTTGTTTTATAGCTCACATTACCCCAATGGAAATGCTCAAGCAATCTTCCATTATTTAAATATAGATCAAATTCTTCGTTCGTTGCTAATGGCTCAATATATTTTGGAGGATAGAATCTTGCCTTTCCATCTGGAAAGTTAAACCTATCTTTATACAAATAAGGAGTATCTCTCCCATCTGGTGCTACAGGCCACAATAAACTTTTATAACCTTCAAGTCTTTCATAGTTAACTCCAGCAAATACTGGGCATAATTTGGCTACCTCATCCATTATTTCTGAGGGATGCTTATAGTCCCAATTAGCCCCCAAACCATTAGCTATTTCTTGAATTACTTGCCATTCAGGCTTGCATTCTCCTGGTGGATCGAGTGCTTTATAAAACCTTTGTATTCTTCTTTCTGTATTTACAAAAGTTCCATCTTTTTCTACAGAAGCTGCAGCAGGCAAAACAACATGAGCTAAGCTAGCTGTTTGAGTCATGAAAATTTCTACTACTACTAACAATTCGAGCTGTTGTAATGCTTTTGTAGTTCTTTTTCTATTAGAATCAGCTAAAACTTTATCTTCTCCAAATATGATCATTGCCTTTATCTTTCCTTCTAAGATCGCATCTATCATTTCCGTGCTAGTTAAGCCTGGTTTAGTAGGAAGTTTTACTTTCCATGCTTCTTCATATCTCCTCCTAACTTCTGGATCATCAACCCTTTCATATCCTGGCATATACCCAGGTAAAGCTCCGAAATCGCTAACACCTTGAACGTTTGCATGACCTCTTAAAGGATAAGCTCCACATGCAGGTCTACCATAATTACCTGTAAGCAGCAACAGATTTGATATCGCAGTTGAAGTCTCGCTTCCTGATTGATGTTGTGTTATTCCCATTGCATAACAAATACAAACATTTCTTGCTTCATGTATCATCTCAGCAATTTTCATGATATCTCTTTTCTTTACTCCTGTTATATTCTCAGCATAATCTAGCGTGAATTTCTCGAGATATTTCTTGAATTCTTCATAGCCCATTGTTCTTTCTTTTATAAACTCTTTATCTTCCCATCCTTGATCTATTATGTATTTTGCTACTGCATTTAGTAAAATTAAATCAGTACCTGGATTTACACGAACGAATAAATCTGCTTTTTCTGCCATCTCATGTTTCCTCACATCAATTACGATGAGTTTTTGTCCTCTTAGTTTCTTCGCTCTTTTTATCTTTCCAGCTAATACAGGATGTGATTCTGCAGTATTTGAACCTATCGTTATGACTAAATCAGCGTTGTATATATCTTCCATCGTCCCTGAATCAGCACCTATACCTACTGTTCTAAATAAGCCCATAGTTGCAGGAGCTTGGCAATATCTTGCACAGTTATCAACATTATTAGTACCTATTACTGCTCTAGCTAATTTTTGGGCAAGATATGCTTCTTCATTCGATCCAGTGCAATTTGCTATTATTCCTATCGCATCAGACCCGTATTTTTCTTTTATTTCTTTAAGCTTACTTATGATTAGATCCATTGCTTCCTTCCATGTAGCTTCCCTAAATTTGCCATTTTTTTTGATTAAAGGTTTCTTCAATCTATTGGGATCATTTATGAAATCCCAGCCAAATTTTCCTTTTATGCATGTAGCTAAACCGTTTGCAGGAGATTCTGGAGAAGGTTGAACTTTTATTATTCTATTATCTTTCGTCCAAACTTCAAAGCTACAACCCACGCCACAGAACATGCAAACAGTTTTAGTTCTTTTAACAAATGTCCTCAACCTTGAATCTATTTCGCTAAGTAAAAAGATGGGTTGAAATGTTCCCATGCTTTTTTCTATTTGCTTACCTATTTGTATCAATCCTTCTTTAATTTTTGGATTTAGATTTGTAAAGAATCCCATTTCGCCTAAAACTTTCTTTTCCATCAAAGCATTTACAGGGCAAACACTCACACACGTTCCACATGATACACAAGAAGAATTATTAATCACTACATTGTTATCCCAGATAACTCTAGGAGGGTTCAAACTCCAATCTATGCGAATAACTTCGTTGACAACCAAATCCTGACATGCTTCAACACATCTACCGCATAGAATGCATTGATTTGGATCATAAATATAAAACGGATTGGAATCATCTATTGGATAATTTTTGCTTCTATAATCTTGAATTTCTATTCCTTCCTTTAACCAAGGTCTAAGTTCGCAATATGAGCTCTTATCACATAAAGTGCAATACAAATTATGATCTCTTAATATCCTTGAGAATGCTTTCTTTCTTGCTTCAATTACTTTTTTAGAACTTATTGATATCTTCATCCCTTCCTCAATTTTCGTAGCGCATGCTCTTACTAAGTGCCCATTAGCTTCAACGATGCAAGTTTCACAAGTTTCGAGTAAAGCTAATCCTTCATTATAACAAACATGAGGAATTTTCACATTGTTTTTCAAAAAGAGCTTTAGAATTGTATCATTAGGATTTCCTTCTAAAACTTTATCTTCTAAAAAAACTTTCACATACAAAATTCTATATTTGAATATTTTAATCTGATTTCAAGACAATTTTAACTCATACTTAAGTATTTTGTTGTTAAGTATACATCAAAGATTAGCGCAACTTAATTATGCAAATAAATCAAACTTGTATAGAAGGAAGAAAAGCTAATTTATCAAATACAAATGATTAATCAAATATTCACAGGCTTACCATACTTTAGCTTTCTACGAAAGAAAAATAATGCGTTATAAGTTTATAAATCGCGTCATATCTAATATACGTAGAAAATTTTATTTCGAGCATGAAGAGAGAAGTTGAAGATTCAAGGAATGAGAAAGAATCCCATAAAGGGAATTGAAAGAAATTTTGAAGTAAATGATAAAAACTTAGCCTCCTATTGTATGCATTGGTCTTATATGAGATGGCAATTTATGAGATTTTATTAACAATTCAACACCTCTAAACTTTTTATAATAGTAATTTTTTATCAATTCCATTATTTCTTCATCTGAAGCCCCATTTCTTAAAGGACTTTTCAAATCATACTCATCTTTGCTGAACATGCAAGGAACAAGCTTTCCATCTGCTTTAAGTCTTATTCTATCGCAATCATAACAAAATGGGCGTGATATAGAAGTTATTATTCCGAATTCTCCTTTACCATCTTTGAATCTGTAATTTTGTGATGTCGAGCCAGGTTCTCTAGGAATTTCTTCGAAATCGTATTTCTTCTTAATTATTCTAAGTATTTCTTCACCTGTAACTACTTTTTCCAAATTCCAAAAATGAAGACCATCAAAGGGCATGAATTCTATAAATCTAAGAATCAGCTTGTTGTTTCTAGCAAATTCAACCAAATCCAATATTTCATTTTCGTTATATCCTCTTATAATTACTGTATTAATTTTTACTTTTTCAAAACCTGCATCGATAGCAGCCTGAATGCCTTTCAATACTCGATCATATACATCCTTACCTGTTACTGAATTGAATTTTTCTTTATCTAAGCTATGAAAACTTATAGTACAGCTATTCAAACCAGCTTCTTTGAGAATTTTAGCCTTTTCAGGTAAGAAATATCCATTCGTAGTCATGCTTATTGATTTTATTCCTTCTATGTTCGAGAGCTTTTTAATTAATATTTCAACATCTTTTCTAACGAGAGGTTCTCCTCCTGTTAACTTTATTTTCTCAATTCCAAGTTTCACGAATATTTTTGCAAGTCTTTCAATTTCTTCATATGTTAGAATTTCTTCTTTCGGAATCCAAACAGGTTGAGCAGGCATGCAAAAGATGCAAGTGAAGTTGCATCTATCAGTTACAGAAATCCTTAATTTCTTGGCAATCCTTCCAAAAGAATCAACAAGAATGTTTTCTTTTTGCATTTTCATTTAATAACCCCATCAATATCTTTTAAACGATGAAAACCAGAATAAACATTGAATTTTTCTTTTCTCAAAAATCCTATTAAAGTCAAATTGAATATCTGAGCTAATTCTACAGCTAGAGAACTAGGAGCACCAATTGAAACGACGAAAGGGATTCCTGCTAATATTGATTTTTGAACCAATTCAAAGCTAGCCCTTCCGCTAAATAAAACTATATAATCATCTAAAGGGATTTTTCTTTCGATTAACATTTTTCCAACAAGCTTATCCATTGCATTATGTCTTCCAACATCTTCCATGATGCAAATTAAATTCCCTTTATTATCGAAAAGCGCAGAAGCATGAACTCCTCCTGTTTTCAAGAAAAGACTTTGATATGAATTCAGAACATCAAGAAGTTTTAGAATCAAATCTTTATTTACTTTGAAATCTCCTTTAGGCAATCTATACAATCTTTTGTAGATTTGATCAATTGAAACACTACTGCATATTCCACAACTAGAAGTAGTAAGCACATTTCTTCTAATTTTATCAAAATTCATTTCTTCAGTAGTTTTTATTTCCACTATCGCAACGTTTTTATTTTCTCTACCAAATCCATCTTTCTCATATTCGAATTCTTGAATATCTTCAATGTTTTTAATCAATCCTTCAGAAAAAAGGAAACCAGCTACGAGTTCAAAATCATTTCCAGGTGTTCGCATTGTTACAGCAAGGCTGATGGGTAAATCCTCAGTACTGGGCTTTATCTTAATTTCTAAAGGCTCCTCAATAGCTATATTATCTTCTTTTAATTCAAAAGCACCGTAATCATAAACAATAATTTTTTTTTTGAAAGTATGAATCATAGATTCTAAAATATTTTTCACAAAAAAGAATTGAATTATAAAAAATATAACTTTTTTTATTTTAATTTCTCCTTAATTATCCTCCAGATTTTCTCGGGCCTTAATGGCATATCTATATGATCGATTCCTAAATATGATAATGCATCGACAACTGCATTTACTATAGCAGGTGTTGCTGCAATTGTACCGGTTTCGCCAACACCTTTGACACCTAAAGGATTATGCGGCGAAGGAGTTACAGTGAAATCATTTATAAAATTAGGAACTTCAACTGCTGTTGGTATTACATAATCATTCAAGCTCGCAGTTAATAGATTTCCGTTGCTATCATAGACTGCTTCCTCCCATAATGCTTGGGCAATTCCTTGAGTAATTCCTCCATGTACTTGTCCTTCTACAATCATAGGATTGATTTGTCTTCCACAATCATCGACCGAAACATATTTGAGAATTTTGATTTGGCCAGTTTCCTTATCTACTTCGACAATGCATACATGTGTACCGAATGGGAATGTGAAGTTTTCAGGATCGTAGAATACAGTAGCGTCTAAGCCAGGCTCCATTCCAGCAGGCAAATATTCCCCTTGATATGAAGCCAAAGCTACTTGTTGGAACGTAACAAACCTTGTAGGCACTCCTTTAACATAGAATTTTCCTCTTTCGAATACTAGATCTTCTTCTCTTACTTCGAGCATGTTTGCAGCGATTTTCTTTGCTTTATCTAAGACTTTTCTCGCTGCAAGCGCAATTGCTCCTCCTCCTACTGGAACTGTTCTGCTACCATATGTCCCCATCCCCCATTGTATCATTCCTGTATCTCCATGAATTACTTCCACATCTTCTATGGGAATTCCAAATTCTTCAGCAACAATTTGAGCAAAAGCTGTTTCTTCTCCTTGCCCATGAGGACTTGTTCCTGTTAGAACAGTTACTTTTCCTGATGGATGAACTCTTATTATTGCACTATCATAAAGACCTAGTGCGAAGCCTGTTCCTCTTACTGCTCTTGAAGGCCCTAAACCACAAATTTCCACATAACTAGATAATCCAATTCCTATCAATCTTCCTTCTGTTCTTGCTTTAGCTTGTTCTTCTCTCCATTTCTTATATTCAGCTAGTTCCAAAGCTTTTTCAAAAGCTTCCTCATAATTTCCACTATCATATTGAATTCCTGTACAAGTAGTATAAGGAAATTCGTTTGATCTTATGAAATTAATTCTCCTTATTTCTGCAGGATCCGTTTTCAATCTTTGAGCTAAAATATCGACCATTCTTTCAATCAAATATGTAGCTTCAGGTCTTCCTGCTCCTCTATATGCATCTACTGGAGCAGTATTAGTTAAAACTCCATAAACTGTGCAATCTACTGCCTTTATTTTATAAGCTCCACTCAACATTAAACCGAACAAATATGTAGGAACTCCTGGAGCAGCTGTAGATAAATAGGCACCTAAATTTGCATAAGAAGTTACTTTTAATCCTATAATTCTTCCATCTTTCTTTGCAGCTAATTGTACATACTGAATATGATCACGACCATGGGTTGTTGCTAAATAATTTTCCCTTCGATCTTCAACAAACTTAATAGGTCTTCTCAATTCTTTTGCTATATGACAAACAACAGCATCAATGCCATAAGTAGGTATTTTACTACCAAATCCTCCACCTACATCTATAGCTATTACTCTTATTTTATGCTCTGGCATATTAAGCATCATTGAGAGTAACAATCTATGTATGTGAGGAGCTTGTGTTGTTATATGACAAGTTAGATCGCCTGTAACAGCATTATATTGAGCAACTATTGCTCTAGGTTCCATCGGTGTTGGTTGCAATCTGTGATTTATCAGTCTTTTCTCAACTATTACATCAGCTTCTTTAAATGCAGATTCTACATCCCCTCCTTTAAGATTCCAAATGAAAGAAATATTATTAGGAACATCTTCATAGAGCAATGGAGCACCTGGCTTTATAGCTTCTTCTTGATTCACCACTGTAGGTAATGGTTCGTATTCAACTTCAATAGCTTCAGCAGCATCTCTTGCTATGTATGGATTCTCAGCAACAACTGCAGCAACAGCTTCACCTTGATATCTAACTTTATCAATTGGTAAAGGATAATAAGTAGGTATTTTTATTGGAGGATCAGTTTTTATAGGCCATCCTGTTGGGACAGGATTAAGCTTTCCCTTTATATCTTTACCTGTAAATACTGCAACAACACCTCGCATTGAAGTAGCTTTTGAAGCGTTTATTGATTTTATTCTTGCATGCGCATAAGGAGATCTAACAAAAGCTACATATAAGCAACCTGGAGGAGTGATGTCTGCAGTATATAAACCTTTTCCTGTAATTAATCTAGGATCTTCTTTTCTTTTTACTCTTGCACCGAAAATAGCTGTTACAGCCATTTTCTCACCTCTTCATTTCTTTTGCTGCAGCCATGATTGCTTTGACTATGTTTTGATATCCTGTACATCTACAAAGATTTCCTGAAATTCCTTTCCTTATTTCCTCCTCTGTAGGATTCGGATTTTCTTGTAATAGCCAATATGCTTGCATTATTAAGCCAGGAGTACAGAAACCACATTGCAAAGCATGATTTTCCCAAAAAGCCTTTTGTAAGGGATGAAGTTCTCCATTCTTAGCTAAACCTTCTATTGTTAATATTTTTGTTCCATTAGCTTGGACTGCAAACATCGTACATGATTTCACAGATTTACCGTTTAATATCACAGTACATGCTCCGCAGTTAGATGTATCGCATCCTATATGAGTTCCAGTAAGTCCAAGAACATCTCTTATATAATGAACTAATAAAAGCCTCGGTTCTACATCGTGTTCATAGTCTACGCCATTAACGTTCACTTTAATATGATAAAGCTTTACCTCAGCCTTAGTAGCTGTCGTCGTCATCTTATCCACCTCTTGCTCTATTCAATGCAATCTTTAATGCTCTTTTAGTAAGCACCTTTACCATTGCTCTCTTGTATTCCGCAGATCCTCGAAGAGGATCATCCATTGGCTTAGCTTCGCTTGCAGCTATTTCAGCAGCTTCCTCAATTACTTTATCATTCAATTCTTTTCCTAATAGGAAATCCTCAGCCTTCTTGGCTCTTAAATTCATAGGACCTACAGCTGTTAAACCAATTCCTGCATAGCTACAAATTCCTTTATTATCTAATGATATTTGCGTAGCAACAGCAGCTATTGCAAAATCGCCAGCTCTTCTTTCTAATTTTAAATAAGCCCCTCCACTCTTTTCTTTTGGAAAGTTTATAATTATTTCTTTTAACATTTCATTAGGTTGCAAAGCAGTCATGAAAGTATCTACGAAGAAATTATCGATACCTATTCTTCTTTCTTTATCCTCAGATTTTATAACCAATTCTCCTCTCAACGCAATTATACAAGAACCCATATCGCCGCTAGGATCTGCATGGGATAAGGAACCGCCTATTGTTCCCATATTTCTAACCTGTGGATCTCCAACCCAAGAAGCTGTTTCGCACAGAATAGGAAGGATTCTTTTTAAGAGTTCTGATCTTTCAATATCATGATATCTTGTTAAAGCGCCAATTTTAATTTTATCTCCTTCTGTTTTTATATAACTTAGATTTTCGATTCGATTTATATCAATTATATAACTCGGTGAAACAAGTCTTAATTTCATTAAAGGTATTAAGCTCATTCCTCCCGCAAGTATTTTTGCTTCTCCTTTATAGTCCTTTAATAGAGCAAGTGCTTCTTCTTCTGTACTAGGACTAAAATAAAGAAAAGGACGCGGTATCATGGGCACATAATTAAACATATTTAAATATATAAATTTGATTATATAACAACACTGAATCTTGTATAGGTTATTTATGTTTACTCAAAACTATAATCAACGCCAAAAATTTATTCATAATAAGCTAATGATATAATGTATGAAGAATACTGAATTTGCGAAATATGTTAATAAACTTATAGAAGAAAGAAAGCCTTTCGCAATTGCTACGGTTGTTAAAATAGAAGGTTCATCTTTGGGAAAACCAGGATTTAAAAGCATAATAGATTCAGAAGGCCGCATAATATATGGTACCTTAGGAGGTGTTTGTCCTGAATCTGCAGTGAGTTCATATGCAATAGAAGCTATTAAAACAAATCAACCTAAGTTAATAAAAGTATTTTTGGAAGAAACAGAAAAGGCTTTAATATCAACTTTAAAATCAAAAAGTGAAGATGAAGTACATGTTGAAACATTTTGCGGTGGTACAATGCATATTTTCATAGAACCATATCTTCCTCCTAAAAGACTCATTATAATTGGACAAGGAGGAAAGGATGATATAGAAGATAATTTGGTTAAGTTTGGGAAACTTTTAGATTTTGAAGTCATAGTAATAGATCACATGCCTATTCTCACTGAACAGCCTGATGTATTAATAACGGATTTGAATTTCGATTTGGATAAGTTCGATTTCAATAAAGATGATTCAGTTATAGTATTAACAAAAGGAGGCAGAGACATTCCTGTATTATCGACATTACTAAAGAAAGAAGTATTCTTCATTGGTTTAGTTGCGAGCTCAAAAAGAGCTCAACATGACATTTCAATTCTTAAAGAAAAAGGATTTACTGAAGAACAACTAAAAAAACTTCATACTCCAGTTGGAATAGACATTGGAGCTATCACTCCTGCAGAAATAGCCTTGAGCATTCTTGCAGAAATCATAGCGTTGAGAAATGGAAAGCATTATCCTCATAAAGAATAATTAAAAATTAAGTGTTATTAAGACAGTTCCTTCTTTATTCCTTCAATAATTCTTTCGAGATATTTTTTAGCAGTGGAATCTATTAGTCTCGAACCTATCGAAGCTATTAAACCTCCAACTTGTGCATCTATGAACCATTTGACCAAAGTTGAATTCTCATTGATTTCTTCTAAATCGAAGGAAAAATTAAGATTTACAGAACTCTGAAGACCTGTTCCATTACCGACTATCTTAGCATGCGTTGGTTCATTTTTCTCAACTATTTTAAATCTAACATCCATGTTACCTTTTATGAAAGAAATACCTACCTTGGCTCTAACTTTAAAGTTATCAGGATCTGTTACTTCTAAACTTTCCAAATCTGGAATAACTGTTGTAAATTTTCTAGGATCTGTTAAGAAATCATAAACTTTTTTTATGTTCATTTTTACATCAAAACTCCCTTCATAATGCATATGTTATAATAAATACTATGGCTAAAAAAGATGCATGAGGCTAGAAAAAGAAATTTTTATTTCTAACGTTATAAAGCTGTTTTATAATATCCTTTCTTAGCTTATTTTCTTTCCATAAGTCATTGAATGGAACAAATACATCTATGAAATCTAATGCAGTCTTCATCGCTAATGCATAAGGCTTATAATCTTTTTCATCAGCTAATGGATTCAACCAAATGATGTTCTTTACTTTTTTCCTTATTTCTTTTAATGAATTCTTAAGAGTTTCAATATCTCCTAAATCAAGTCCATCGCTAACAATGATAAGTATAGTTTTTCGATCTAAAATTCCAGAATAATTTTTAATCAAAGAGCTTAAAGCGAAACCTATTTTAGTACCGCTTTTCCATACGTCTACCTTATTGGATAAAATATCTTTTGCTTTCTCAAAGCTATAGCCTTTTAGATAAATGTCAACGTTAATCAAGCTTGTACTAAAGCAAAATATTGAACTTTTATGAAACTTATTTGCAACACAGAACATTAAAGCGAATACTTTTTCTACATAATTATCCATTGAAGCACTTATATCACATACGAGAACTATCTTTGCTCTATCTAGCTTTCTGTTCTTTCTCATTAAATATAAGATTTCTCCTCCATATGCGAGATTTTTTCTATACGTCTTTCTCATGTCGATATAGCCTTTAATTTCATTCCAGTATCTCAAACCTCTATATGTTGCCATAATTTTTGTTAAAGCCTTCAAAGACTTCCTTACATTTATAACGTCTGAATATTTACTATTTCGAAGATCCCTTTTAGATTGAAATTCATAAGGACTATATATTACCTTGAAGTTAAACATTGTATCGTCTTTGTTTTCTCCTCCTTTGAATAAAACAGATTCTTTATCTAAAATTTCTAAATTACTCAATATTTCTTCATTTTCAACCTCTTCAATTTCTTTTATTATTTTATTGTATAGTTTATTAAATACCAGATCAAAAATCTCATAATCTTCAAATTTTTTTACAAAAATTGATCTTAAGATAGTATATATTTTTTTCTTATTAATATCCTCAAAAAGCCCTAAAGCCTTGATCGCATCTATAGAATCCATGGGTGATACTTTAATGCCATAATTTCTTAACTCTCTTGAAAATTTCAAAACGAAATCGATTAGAATCTCATTATTTTTAATCATGCAAGGAGTGAATTGAAATCAATCTTTGATAAAGTGGAAAAATCATCAGGATTCTTAACTAAGCAACCTAAAAATCTTTTAAAGTTCGATGGATCTAGCCTTTCAATTTTAGCTTCGCTTATAGCTTTACTGAAATCGAGAGTTTCGGATATTCCTGGTTTCTTCAATATATTATCCATTTCTCTTATTTTTGAAACAACTTTTACTATCTGTTCAGAAACTTTTTCATTCAAGTCAGGTACCTTCAATTTAATAATTTTGAGTTCTTTTTCATAGCTAGGATAGCTTATATAAAGATATAAACATCTTCTTCTCAAACCATCGCCCAATTCCCTTGTTCTGTTAGAAGTAATTATCACAATTGGTTCTTGCTTTGCTTTAAAAGTTCCTATTTCTGGTATCGTTACTTGAAATTCTGCTAAAAATTCCAAAAGAAAACCTTCGAATTCTTCATCTGCTCTATCTATTTCATCTATTAAAAGAACAGGAGGTTTAGGCCCTTCATGTAATATAGCTTTTAATAATGGTCTTTTCAATAAAAATTTTTCGCTGAATATATAATTTTCCAATTCTTCTGGATTTTTTGAATTTTCTCTTATTTTTATTTCTATTATTTGCCTCATATAATCCCATTCATATATTGTTTCAGAAGCAGTAAGACCTTCATAACATTGTAATCTAATAAGTTCTGTATTTAAGCCTTGAGATAAAACTTTTGCAATCTCGGTCTTACCGCAGCCTGGTTCTCCTTCTATTAATAAAGGCTTCTTTAATTTTAATGCGAGGTAAACTGAAAATAAAATATTTTCATCAGCTACATAGTTTGCCTTTTCAAATATCTTTTTTAAATCTTCTAATGTTAACCAATCTAGATTGTACACTATTATGAATATAATTATAGCTTTGTTAAATCTTTTGAGCTAATCGCTTAATAGAATCCAATCCTCTAAGCTTATAGGAGTTTTTCTTATTCTCCTTCCTACAACGAGTTCTATTGCTCTAACCACTGCAGGAGGAACACCTATCGTTGGGCTTTCTCCTAATCCCTTAGCTTGAGTCAAAGTAGGAGAAGGATGTTCAGCAAATATAGGAATTACTTTCGTAGCTTCTATAGCTGATGGAACTCCTGCATCGAGAATACTACTGACTAAAAGCTGACCTTCTTCATTATAAGGAGCAGATTCGAAATAAACTTGAGATAAACCTTGAATTGAACCTCCTATGACTTGTCCTTCGGCAATTTCTCTAGCTAAAACTTTTCCCACGTCGTAATAAGCTAAAATTTCAGTTATTTTTACCTTACTATCTAACTTTTTAGCTACTGCAAGATTTGCACCTAAAGAATTCAAATTATCCCTGGGTTCATAAATCACCTTCTCTTCATATCTTCCTTTCAATAATTCTTCAGTTGTTAAATTCTCGCCCAATTCTTTTTTAGCTCTTTCGACTATTCTTCTACATGCTTCTGCAACTGCTGAACCTGCTAATATCGCACTCCTACTACCCCATGTACCAATTCCTGTATCGATTTCATCTGTATCTCCATGCATAAGCTTAACTCTTTCCTCATCAACTCCTAATTCTTTGCTAACTATCTTCTTAACGAATTCTTCATGACCTTGTCCATGAACATTACCTCCTAGCCAAACTTTGACTTCGCCATTTTCTATGACAACCTTGGCAGATTCTCCTCCAGATATTGCAGGGATTAAAACAAAGAAGGAAATTCCAACTTTTTCTCTTTTTTTGACATAATCTTCATATTTCAAAGCTTTTAGAGCATTTTCAAAGAAAGTCTTTGCAGGAGGAACTCTAAATTTCGTAATCGAAATGAATTCTTCATTAGACAAATTTTTAAGTCTAAGCTCTGCTGGATCCATTTTTAGCTCATCTGCAAGTAAATCCATCATTCTTTCAATGAAGAATGCAGCTTCAGGTCTTCCTGCTCCTCTATATGGACCTAGAGGAACTTTATTCGTGCATACAGACATAGCAATAGCATGTAAATTTTTTATTGTGTAAGGACCGGTTATTTGATAAGATATCCACCAAGGAGCAAATTCAGCCATACCTGCAGGATAAGCCCCTGCATCTACTATTAGTTCAGCATCCATGAATAATATTTTTCCATTCCTTTCAGAACCAAGTTTAATTTTAGCATATACGCCTCTTCCATGATGAGTAGCTAATAAATGCTCTCTTCTTGTTTCAATCCACTTAACAGGTCTTTTTGTTTTCATCGAGGCATATGCTGCGATCACATATTCAGGATATATGCTTCCTTTTGAACCAAATGCACCGCCTGTATCTAAATGAATTACTCTTATCATTTCTTTAGGTATACCTAGCACTTCTGCAAGCCCTTCTCTCCAGCTATGAACAGATTGAGTTGAACCCCATATGTTTAGCTTAAAACCATCATAATAAGCAACAATACCTCTTGGCTCAATAGGATTGGGAATAACTCTTTCATTATAAAGCTCGTCATAAATTACGACAGGAGCATTTGATTGAATTTTTTCCCCTACTTCATAATATGAAAAAATGTTAGACTTCATTCCTTTATGTATTGGCTCAGATTTCAAGGCTTCGAATGGATCAACGATCGGTTTCAGAGGTTCATATTCAATTTCTACTTCTTCAGCCTTATCTTCAGCTTCATATCTGTCTTTTCCTAGAACAGCTGCTACAGGTTGACCTACATAGTTTACATAATCAGTAGCAAGTACGGGGTAATCTATTTTGATCACCGATCCTGAAGCTTCTTCACCTGTAGCTGTCATCGAAGCCTTCAATTCAAAGCCTGTTATTTCAGCTTTTACTTTAAGTATTCTCGCTCTTGCATAAGGGCTTCTTATTACTTTTAAATAAAGCATGTCTCTAAGGTAAATATCATCGACAAATTTCCCCTTTCCAAGAACATAATTCCTTCTATCTATTTCGAATTCGTTCATTTAGTTTTTATGTTATCGTCTTAAATAAAAGCTTATGCCAAAAAATCGTTACATTTTATTATATTTTTCAAGAATCGGTAAAACTTCGTTATATTCTATTCATTTTTTAAAGTCAAATTCAAAAAACTTGATAAATCTATTACGTTTTTGCTTTTATACAAGTTCACAAAACAAATTGGACAAGCTGTAACTATGTAGCTTGCTTTAGTTTCTTCAAGTTCTTTGTATCTCCTTTCAGCTATATCATCAGAAATCTCTTTATTGAATAATGCAGCAGGGCCTCCGCAACACATCGTATTTCTTCCACTATGAAGCGGTAAGGTCAATCTTGATACGTTATTCAATAAGCTCATAGGTTTCGTGTAGTTTAATCTCCGTACAAAATGACAAGGTTCATGATATGTTACTTCTTTTTCTATCTTCTTAAACTGCTTAGCATCCAATAAGTCTAGATAATAAATCACCTCGAAATTAAAATCGTTAACATATTTTGGATAATGTACTTTCAAAATCTCGAATGTATGAGGGTCTATAACTATGATTTTTTCTATTCCTTTTTCATTGAAATAATTAGTTACACTTCTTGCATATTCAGCGAATTCTTCTTCATAGCCTAATTCGAGCAAAAGAGTTCCTGGATATGGTTCATCAGGTTCATATCTAAAATCTATTCCACTAATTTTTAGCAGTTTTACAATGTTTTCTAAAGCCTTTTCCATCTCAACCTTGATATCCTTATTATAAAAGTACTTAGAGATTTTGATCAAGAAAGTAAATCTATCTACCAAGCTGAATGATATGTTCAAAATATTTTTTCTCTTCAAAATTGTTTCTTCAATTCTTCTGCTATGAGCCATCAATTGATACATATGACCTGTAAAGAGTAAATTTTTGCTATTTCTATCGAAGGATAAATCTTTAGCCCACTTCGAGCATTCATACTTTAATCCTAAAGGATCTTTATATTTCATTATATTCTTTGCAATTAGCTTAGCGATCTTATTTTGTTGATTCTTTGCATACTTTACTATCAATCTTCTTCCAAGCTCGCTTATCTTGCCTGCGTTTATACTTGCTGGACAAACTTCTTGACAGGCATAACAAAGCAAACAAGAATAATAGGATTCGTCTATGCGTAACTCAATTCTATCTTTTCTCTTTATTTCCTTTATTAAATTATTAGCTAAATTTACTCTACCTCTTGCACTTATATGACCCTTATATTTTGAAGCTGGTAATGTAGGACAAACAGAGTCACAGAATCCGCAATTTATACATTTACTTGCTTCTCTTTCTATTTCTTCAATTAATTCAATCAAAGAGCTTACCTCTATTTAATATATTTTTAGGATCAAAAACCCTTTTAATTTGCTTCATCAGCTCTATATTGATAGTTGAATTCTTATATTGAAATTCTTGAAGTAAAAGCTTCTTTTTCTCAAGACCAATTCCATGCTCTGCTGAAACACTTCCACCATATTTCAAAGATATTTTTCCTGTTTCAAGTAAGAAATCTTCCGCTTTCTTAATCTCTTTTTCATCCGAAGGATCTGTGAAAATTAATATGTGAACGTTACCATCTCCTATATGCCCTAGCAAAGACATTTTATAACCGAAATTCTTATTACATTCTTCGATCTCTCTCAAAGTTTGTGGTAGCTTAGAAGGAGGTACTACGATATCGCCAGTTATCATATATTGATCTGGTCTTTCTCTTTCAAGCAAAATAGAAGAGAATACTCCTTTCCTTGCAAGATATATTCTTTCCATTTCTAAAGGGTCTGTGGTTACTTTAATTTGAATAGGACTGAATGAAGAAAGAATTTGACGAGCGTATTCTAATTGAACGTTTAATGATTTTTCTTCAAAAGAAACTAAATCTATTATCAGCATAACATTTGCATTTTCAGGATATATTATACCTTTTGTTTTCTTTATCGATTCCATAGAGACTCTATCCAAGAATTCAGCCATCAAAGGAGTGAAACCTTCTTCTTTTATTTTTGCTACAGCTTCGCCTGCTTTTTCAATTGAATCATAATATGCTAGAATTCTACCGACGAACTTTGGCTTAGGTGCAATTTTCAAGATAGCTTTTGTAATTATAGCTAAAGTTCCTTCACTTCCTATCATTAAAGCAGTCAAATCATATCCCAATGATCTTTTCAATACCTTTCCTCCGAACTGAGTAATTGTTCCATTAGGCAGAACAACTTCCATTCCTAAGACCCATTCTTTCGTAGCTCCATACATTACACCTCTTAATCCTCCTGCATTCGTAGATAAAGTTCCTCCTATCGTTGAAGCTATTGAGCTTGCAGGATCAGGGGGATAAAAATAGCCGTATTTGCCTAAGTAAGCATTTAAATTTTCAAGTCTAACACCAGCTTCTGCTACTACATATCTACTCACTATATCGAGTTCAAGTATCTTATCAAACTTCAGCATACTGATTACAATGCTACCTTCTAAAGGAATTGAAGAACCTGTCAGCGAAGAACCTGCACCTCTTACATATACTGGAACTTCTTCTTCATAACAAATTTTCATTATCTCTGATAATTCCGTAACATTATTAGGAATCGCTACAGCAATAGGTAAAGATCCTTTGAAATAAGATGCATCTCTTGAATAGGGTATGAGTTCTTCTTTTTTGGTTAATAATGAGTCCTTATCTAAAATTTTAGAGAGTCTTTTTATAATATCCACAAAATAATATCATCGATCGTTCTTAAATCCTATCTTACCAGAGTAATTAACCATCAATACTTCCTAATAGAATTATTTAAATTTTATTAAGACTCTGGATTATTTTAATCACCAATTATAAAAAATGATAAGTAAATTCTTATGCAATAAAAAATTTAATTATATATTTTAATACAGATCCATTATTTCGAAATTAAGGCAGTACAACTTGTCTTCCTACAACTTCTCCTTTTTCAAGTTTTTCGAGAGCTTTTGTAATATCTTCTAGCTTAATTTTGGCCACCAACTCTTTGTATTTTACTATTTTTCTTCTAGCTAGATCAGCTACTTCTTGAAGTTCTTTATGGTTACCATACAATGAACCCATTATTATCTGCTCTTTTAAAACTAGGCTTGCTGAAGGTATTTGAGGCCCTAGCGGGCTATGAAGCCCAACTATGACGTAAACACCTTTTGTATCTAATACTTTAATATAATTTTCTAAAGTTCTAGCCGAGCCTACGAAATCTACTACAGCTCTAACACCTCTTTTTCTAGTAATATCAAGTATTTTTTCTACAGCATTTTCTTTACTAGCATTTAACAAAATGTCTTCAGATTCAATTTTTAAAATCTTAGTAAGGAAATTCAAAGGTTCATCCCTTACATCTACAAATATAGTTTTGTTACCAAGAACATACTTAGCATATTGAGAACCAAACAATCCCAATCCTCCAAGACCTACGATTACAACCCATTCATCTGGAGAAACATATTGTCTAAGCTTTTTAATTGCTCTATAAGGCGCTAAGCCTGCATCTGTAAGTGTAGATGCAGAAGCAAGATCTTCGATGCCTTCAGCTTTTACTAAGAATTTATAACTAGGTACGTATAAGTATTCGGAATATCCACCATGATATCGTATTAAACCAGACCAAACCGGGCTTCTTGTTAGTTGTTGATCGCCAGTTAGAGTGAATTCATCTTCTATCTCATACCATCCGGCAAAAACTAGAACTGGAGTACCTTTTTTGAAATCGCTCGGAACTTTTTCTCCTGTTTCATGTATTATACCACTATTCTCATGTCCTAAAACTAAAGGCATAGGTGAAGGGAAACCTTGAAGTTCACCTTTCCAAATATGCAAATCACTATGGCATACACCAGCTCCAGCTATTTTGACGATGACAGCTTCCCCTGTAGGATAAGGCAAATCTATTTCCTCTATTGAAAAAGGTTCTTTGTAATTTTTCATTAAAGCGCACGAGATTTTATATCCATAACAAATAGTATTTTAAATAATATAAATTCTTAATAATCATAAAATTAATAATTGAAGAATCCCATAAAGGAAATGGAAGTAGGTTGTGGGAGATTACTCATTTTTCCCATATTCACCTAGAGATAAACAATTAGAACTAATCGATTTCATTCAAAAAAATATTGAGAAAAACGATTTAATAATTGAAGCGCCTACAGGTTTTGGGAAGACTGCAGTTATTTTAGCAGCTTTAATTCCTTTTGCTAGAAAAAGGGATAAGAAAATAATTTGGGCAGTGAGAACAGGACCTGAAACGGATAGACCTATCGAAGAATTGAAAATAATCAACGAAGTTACAAAAAACAAAATAATGGGTATTTCTATAAGAGGGAAAAAAGATATGTGCCTTTTAAGAAGAGAATTAAGCGAAGATGTAGATTATGAAGAAATTTCTTTCTTTTGCAAAAGAAAAATAAAAAACAACGAATGCTTATATTACAAAAGGCTTTACGATTCTAAAATACCTTATCAAGATAAACCTTTATTATATTCAGAGGTATTGAAATTTTCTGAAAAGAATGAAATATGCCCGTATTATTATCAGTTGTCACAAATTTATGATTCGGAAGTTATCGCGGTAAATTATAATTACATATTTAACGAAAATATAAGTTGGACATTAAGAAATAGAATCAACTTCAACAATTCAATATTAGTTATAGACGAAGCACATAATCTTCAATTTTTAATAAGAAATTTGAATATGAAAGAAATTACTTTAGGAACAGTAAGAAATGCTATAAAAGAAATAAATGAATTCAATTTAGATAAATCTTTTTTGGATTTTTTAAATAAGCTAGAGAAATATATGATAAAAATTTTATTATATTTAAAAGAGAATAATAAAGAAGATATACCTTTAAGTCTTAAGAGAATGCTAGAATTTTGTGATTATGAAAAATATGAAGGAATAGAAAGTAAGATGCTTGAAATTGGCTTAAAAATAAGATTAAGAAAAATGAAAGAAAATAAAGCACCACGTTCAAGTCTTTACCGATTAGGTGAATTCTTGGAAGATGCGATTGAAAAATCTAGCATTGAAGGTATTAAGCTAATAGCAAACTTGAAAGATGATTCAAATGTTTCGATAGAAATCTTTGATATGAGAACAAAGGAAATTTATTCAAACATATGGAATAGATTTTATCGCGTAATATTTTGTTCAGGAACAATAGGACATGCAAAATCATTCGCGGATATAATAGGGCTGAAAAGTTATGCTGCAAAGAAAATCGATTACAAATATGACAAGAAGAATTTCCTCACGATAATTACTGAGCATCTAACAGCAAAAGGTGAAGATTTAAGCGATGAAATGGCTAAAAAATACTTAAACGCAATAGAATCTTTCATAAGTTCAATAAATGAAAACATTGCAATATTCTCAGCTAGCTATAGAATACAAGATAAGCTCATCAAAAATGGCTTATTAGATTTGGTTGCTAAATATAATAGAAGATATTTTGTCGAAAGACAAGATATTCAAGGAGATGAAGCTAGGATTATTCTTGAAGAATTCAAAAAGAGTTCAAAAGACAAGAAAGGGGTATTAATCGCTAGCGCAACAGGTAGATTTGCAGAAGGGGCTGATTTCCCTGGAAAGGAACTAGAAGGAATTTTTCTTGTCGGAATACCTTTTGATAGATTAACTTCTAAAACGAAATTATTGATGCACTACTATGTTAAAGAATATGGAAGAAGAAAAGGCATCTTTTACTCTTATGTCTTACCTGCAATAAGAAGGGCATCACATGTACTAGGTAGAGCAACCAGATCGCCTGAGGATAAGGCTATTTTCATACTTGCAGATTATAGATATAAAAGAATTCTGAAATTTCTTCCTATATTCTCAAAGATAAATTTGAAGAAAATTAATACTGATGAAGAAATATCTAGCCTAGTTTCGAGCTTTAAGTTTTAATCTGCACTAGATAGTATTTCTATTTTACCTCCTTTTCCAACATTCAAGCTCAATTGACCTCTGAACTCAGTTACAAAAGCACCTACTAAGCGTATTACATCGCCTTCTTTAATCATGTCTATTTGATCACGCCATAATGTGAGATTGATTTTGCCTGTTTCGTCTTCTCCTATAGCATTCGCAACTCTACTTTCTCCATATTTCGTCATCACAACACGTTCTTTACTTTTAGAAGTTATCTTCAAAACTATAGTAATGTTATTCATTCCTCTTGTTATGTCTTTTACCTTATACAGAGCCATATTTGGGAAATTCTTATTCTTAAAAGTATTTAAAGATGCTTTATGACTTAGTTTAGCTTGATGTTAAAGAAAATAAAAACCCACACCTTGCTCAATTCCACAGCAGGTAATTTCGCTAATCCTTATTTTAGTTATGTAGCAGCCTCTATAAGCAGTTCAAATACTCTAGTAGGCTATGTGCAAGGTTTAGGAATTTTCAACTCAATAACACAATTATTTACAGGTGATTTAGTGGATAAGAAAAACAACAGAATAAAACTGATTTTAATTTCAAGTAGTTTTTTGGCATTACTTTGTATTAGTTTATATTATTTTGAGGACCCATTGATTTTATCTTTACTATTCACAGCTATTGTAGCTATTCAAGGTGTATATGGTGGTGCTTGGAATGCTTTAATAGGAGAATTATCTGAGCCAAATGGAAGGGGTAGATTCTTATCAAACTTCGCTTTAATCGCTGAGATCGGTGCTATAATAGCTATGTTGTTAGCAATTCCATTATCATATTTCTTTAACTCCTTTACACCTGCATTCATAATTGCAGGAATATTATTTTTAATATCTGCAACAGTGCTATTAAATACACCTGAAATAAAAATAGAAAGAAAGACCTTAGAACCTGCGCATATTAAAGCCATTCGAGAGTATTACATGGTTAATTTCATATACGGAATATTTTGGGGCTTTGCTTGGCCGCTTTTCACAATAACACAGGTGCGTGTACTTAAAATGGATCCCTATGAATATGCAATAGCTCAAGCTCTTGGTGCTTTTTCAGTCCTCATTTTCCAACCTATTGCAGGAAAAATTGTAGATAAAAATAGGAGATTGAGCATGTTCGCAGCTAAATTCAGTTTAGTTGTTTTTCCGATAGGATTTTATTTTGCATCTTCTCCCATCCATATTTACTTGCTAAATGCATTCACAGGATTGATCCCCGCATTGATAAACATAGCATATACTGCTTATCTTTACGATCTTGTTCCTCTAGGTTATAGAGGTAGATTTTCAGCAGAATTCAATATGGTTAACAATTTAGCTGGTATGATTGGATCTCTTTCTGGAGCATCATTAGTAGATTATTTGAATGAAAGAATAGATCTTACAAGCGCTTTGGGGATTGGGTATTTAATTGCTACACTTGGTAGAGCTTCTACATCATTTCTCTATTTAAGATTTGGAGAAAGAGAAGAAAATAATTAACCTCAAATGAATTTAAGATAGAAGCTTTTGTAGTTCGCAGAATATCTGCATATAAGCACTTTGATTAAATCGTTTTAACAAAAATAATATATGAAATCCTTCCCATTATAGTTTTGCATTCTATATCTTATTTCGAGAGGTGAGATTATGCACTCATCATATAGACTAAACGTATTACTGATGGATTTCGGCGTTTCTAGCTCATTCTGGCTTATATTCGCTTCATTAATGACATATGTATATGAAGCTACTCATAGCATTTTTTTATTATCAACGTTAATTCTTATAAAAAACTTAGTATTAGCAATCATTTTACTATTATTTAACTATATTAACTTGAGATCTTACTTTGGGAATCTAATGAACATAGCATATTTCGTTCTTATACTCACAATTTTATTTATTATCTTATACAATCCAATTAACAACATAATCCTTATATTTATTCTATTTATTTTATTTGAATCAGTATTTATGATCCATAATATATTAAAATATAATGTGGTGATATTTTTAGATTATAAAAAAGTCGAGTTTGTTAATTTAATGTATGAATTATCCTCTTCAATATTCATGATCCTCGGATCAATTTATGCTATTTTATTTGTAAAAATCAGCATATCAACCTATCTATTAACACTTGTTTTAATTATTTTATCATTTATCTTTTTCAATAAAATAAACTTAAATAATAATATTCAATTTGATGGATCTAATGCTATTTTTGAAAATAGCTTTAGTAAATTGTTACTTCTATTATTAATAGCGGATTTCCTGATAGCGGTAGGTGAAAATGCAGTTTATATTATACTTCCTTCTATTGCTAACTTTTATGTTTATAATTCTGAACAAGGATATTCAATTAGTCTCTTGCTATTTGGATTGGGTTCATTGATAGCAAACATGTGTTTATTATCTAAACCTAAACTGATCATAAAAAAACATTTTTGGATTTTAGTTTATGCTATGTATAGTTTATTTCCTGCTTCTCTGATTTTCTCTATTAATGTTGAAAACCATTCTAAATTAATTTTCATACTCGGTAATCTCTCTGCAGGTTTCGCCAATTCTTTTCTCATGCTATTTTTCACCTCATTCTATCAAAGAATAGGTAAAGAAGAATTCAGGAAAATATATGGAATAGCATATTTGCTCATTTCTATAGCTTCAAGCATTAGCACATTAACGGTCGGGCTTCTATATGAAAATCTAGGAATTTTTAACACTCTATTCCTTTCTACAGTTTTGCTGATTTCAACTATGCCATTATTGGTTCTTTTGAATAGACATTATCATAGACTAGTTATAGAAGATATAAAATATGAAGAAATCAACAAACTCAAAGCAAATCTTAACATAAGAAAAAATATAGATTTCAAAAGAATATAATCAATTAAAAGATGATAAGACCAGAAAAGTTATATTTCGGACCTGCTGGAGTACCTCATAGTGCTAAGAAAAAGGATACACTTTCTGGAATACAAACAGTTAAGGAATTAAATCTCGATGCGATGGAATTAGAGTTTGTATATGGCGTAAAGCTGAATGAAGAACAAGCATTGAAAGCTAAAGAAATGTCAAAGGAATTAGGAATTGTCTTGACAGCTCATGCTCCTTACTATGTAAATTTGAATTCCTTAGAAGAAGCTAAACTCAAAAATAGCATAAGAATGGTTTTAGAAAGCGCTAAAGCATTGCATCTTGCAGGAGGTTATTCAGTATGCGTACATCCTGGATGGTATCAAAAATCAACTAAAGAAGAAGCTTTGGAAAGAGTTAAAAATGCATTTAAAAAGATTAGCAATGCAATAAAAGAAGAAGGATTTGAAGTATGGGTTAGACCTGAAACAATGGAGGGAAAAGCTAAGTTTGGAGATCTAGATGAAGTTCTAAGCGTATGTGAAGGTCTAGATTACGTATTACCATGTGTAGATTTCGCTCATTTAAGATACAGAAATGAATGGAATAGCAGAGAAAACTTTGAAGAAATTCTAAATAGGATTGAAGATAGTTTAGGTAAAGAAGCATTAAGGGAAATGCACATACATATTTCCGGAATAAAACTCGATAAAGCTGGAACGCATTTAAATTTAAATGAATCTGATATGAATTGGAAAGAAGCATTAGATGTTTTGAAGGATTATAGAGTTTTAGGAGTTTTAATATGCGAATCACCCAATCTTGAAGAAGATACGATCATGTTAAAAAAATATTATTATAAGAAAAAGTAATATGTGCAGATTGCTTGGAATATTGGCTAGTAAAGAAATAAATCCTTATCATTACATATTCGAAGCAAAATACTGTATTTTAAGACAGGCTGAATATGAGAAGCATGAAGATGGATGGGGCTTATGCAATGTAGAAAATGGTAAGATAACATTCATAGCTAAATCAACAAAGTCTTTAAGAGAATCGGTAGATATTGCACATAGCTTAATCAAACAAATTAATACTAAACATTTTATTTTCTTCATAAGGCTAGCAAGCAATCCTAGAAATGTAGAAAAGGGCTTGTTAATTAATTTAGAAGCTACTCAGCCATTCTATTACAGCGATATAGCCTTTGCGCATAATGGAAGTATAACTATACCTGATGAAATCATAGAGAGATTATCTGATTTTGAAATAAAACCTAGAAGTCTAAACGATAGCGAAGCATACTTTTTATTATTTTTAAAATATTTAAAAGAATATAATGATGTATATATCTCGTTAAAGAGAGCTGAAGAATTTATTAATAAAGTCTTTAAAGAAGTTAAATCAAATAAACCATATCCTTTTTCTTCTTTAAATGTTATAATAAGCTATAAAAATAGAATTTATGCATACAACAGATATAATTCAAAATATAAAATATCAGTTAAAGATAAAGAAAGAGAATATTATAAAATGTGCTTTAAAGCAGATAAAGAAAAGGTCATAATATCATCTGAACCTATCGATGACGAAAATTGGAATGACTTAGGTGATGGAAAATTCATTGAAGCATATTTAGAAGATGATGAAGTTAGATACAAAATAATCTGCTAGCTAGTATTTAGTTTAAAAAATTTTTTATATCCTTCGAATCCTCCTTCAAGGCTATATGCTTTATATCCTTTTTCTCTATAATATTTAGCCAATCCTTTACTTGTCAATCCCTTCTCACAAACGAATATGATGAGAGAGTCTTTATATTTTTCTTCATCAAATTCATCAAAGCTAATTGCTTTATGTATTTTGAATTTATCAGGCATTAAGTTCACAACCACTGAATCCGTAGGGATATAATTTATTACAAATTCTTCTTCCTTCAATAATTCTTTTATTTTCTCTTCATTTTCATCCAAATCTAATTCTATAACCTCAGCTGTTAACTTATCTAAAATGCTTAAGTCAATTTTTTGCATATCACTAAAGAATTTGTCTATATCTGCTCTTGGTGTTAATGGTCCAACTGCAATACCGCATAATTCCTCAACTTTTAAAGATAATTCATATGTCCCAATGTCTCTACTCATAGCAATTATTTCTTGTTTATCAAAGCCTATTAAAGGTCTTATGATGGGTAATGAAATACCGAATTCTGCTACTCTAAGATTTCTCATCGTTTGACTTGTTGCTTGTGAAATCGCTTCGCCTGTAACCAGTGCCTCATGACCATATTTTAGTGCAATTCTTTCAGCAACCAAATACATAAACCTTTTAAGCGCAACTTGCCTTATCATGTTTGGAATCTTTGACAATATTTCTTTTATTATCTCTTCGAATCTTATAACAAAAAATTTAGGTTTGTACCCATAGAACCAATTTTCATATAAAAACTTAGCAACAGAATAAACAGGATATACTTCGCTCAGCCCTCCAAAAGCGAAATGCAAAAAGTCAACTTTGCAACCCCTTTTAGCTATATACCAAGAAGCAACAGGTGAATCGAAGCCTCCTGAAAATAAGCTAAGAACATGTTCTCCGACACCTATAGGTAAGCCGCCTGGACCGGATATTCTTTCTTTAAATACATATGCCTTATCATCTCTTATTTCAATATTTATCTCAAGATCAGGGTTTTCTAAATCAACTTTTATTGCATAAGGCTTAAGCTTAGCTCCAATTATTTTAGCAGCATCCATCGATGTAAAATCATGTTTACCACTCCTTTGGCATCTTATTGCAAAACTCTTGCCCTTAACTTCTTCTCTATATTTTTCTTCAATTTTCTTAGCGAGATCTTCTAGATCGCTGAATTTAATAACTTCACATTCAGAAAAACTACTTATTCCAAATATTCTTTTAAATATCGAAGAATCTATTCCTTCATCTTCAACATATATTCTTGCAGGTTCATGTATTATCTTAGCTTCTTTCTTATGTTTCTTAAGTGCGTATTTAATATTTTTAATAACTAAATCTTCAAAAAAGAATCTAGAACTAGATTTCCTATATGTAACATCGCCGCTCAGCCTTATTAGATAAACTTTCACATTATTTTAAGTTATGTATACTTACTAATATTATTAAGATAGCTCGAAGGAAAACAGCATTCTTTATTTCTTTTGAACAACTTGTTTTTAAATACAGAACCAGATTGCGTTTAACTAGATATCATTAAGAGTTTGCAAATGATTGAGTTATAGATTAAGGTGAGAAGATAACTGTTGCATCAAAAGAATAAATCTAAAAATAATTGGATGATTATCTCACCAACGTCAACTCCAGTTGTTGCTATGCTATAATTCAAATAGAAAAGATAGGTTATGAGATTGAGCGCAAAAATAGTTTGAATCAAATAGCAAAACTAGATTGAATTTATTTATCTAAGACGTTTTTAAAATATGAGCGTCTTCACGAATGCTTCTTTGGATATATCCATAATAGACGAAAATGAAATAAAGCTGAAAAGTTTGATAAGAAAAGGTATAGATTATTGTGATTTAGCAATTGTTGGCATTCCCTTTGATGGTGCAACTTTTGGAAGACAAGGAGCTAAATATGCACCTAAGTGTGTTCGGGAAATATTCTATAATCTTAATACATATTCCTACTATGAGAAATTCTCATTGGATGAAATAAAAATAAATGACTTCGGTGATGTAATCGTTTCGAATTCTGATATGGAATTGAGCTATAGTAATATAATGAAAGCTTCTAAAGAAGCTTATAATAAAGCTAAACTAGTAGCTTTTTTAGGTGGAGATCATAGCATTGCATATTCAACTATTTCAAGCCTCTCAGAACTGGGAAGCATATCATTAATAATTTTTGATGCACATCATGATATAAGAAAAGTTAAAGATAAATTTAGTACAAGCGGAAAATATTTAAGAGATCTAATAGAAAAAAAGACAAATTTAAAAAGCATTATTCAAATTGGAATAAGAGATTTTTACAATTCAATAAAATATATAGATCAATTAAAAGAATTTAATATAAAATTTTATACCGTCGAAGATATAAGAGAAAAAGGGATTCAACATATTTGCAATGAAATAATCGATGCCTCGAAAAAAGCTGAATACACTTATTTAAGTATAGATCTAGATGTAATAGACGCTATATATATCAAAGGATTAAATTCACTTTGCATAAACGGTTTAGCTCCTCACGAACTAATGAAAATATTAAGAGAAATAGCAAGAATTGAAAATTTGAAAGCATTCGACATTGTAGAATTAGCTCCGTTATATGAGGATGAAAAGGTAAGTTGCATGTTAGCAGCTTACTTGGTTGCTTTAATAGCTTCATCTCATTTTTCAAAATGGAAAAGAAGAGGATAATATTTCTTATAGAAAAGATTGAAAGAGTAAATAGAAAGGAACTAGCTAAAGCTATAAGAGAAAAAATTGGATACGCAAAATTGAACGACATTAGAGTTGCAACTAAGCATATTGAAATAGATCTTTTTGCTGAAGATGTTGAGAAAATTAAAGAAAAATTGAAGGAATTCAACATCATTGACGTTAAGATTGTCGGTGAAGAGAAGATCGAAGATAAATTTCAATATGCTAAACAACTCTTTAATTCAGAAAGATTTTGGGAAACACATGAAGTGTTGGAAAGTGTGTGGCGCATTTCAAAGGGCGATGAAAAGAAAATTTTGCATGGATTAATTTTGATAGCAGCAGCTTTCGTACATTATCAAAAGGAAAGAAAAGAAACTTGTTTATCAATTTTAAAAAGAGCTTATGAAGAACTTAAAAAGTATGACATTGATTTCAATGGTTTTGATATTAAATATATAAAAAATAAAATTGAAGAAATAATAAAAACAAATGAAATAAAAATTTTTAAAATTATTTAAAGAGCCATTTTTCTTCAGGCATGTTTAAAGCTTTCGCATCTAATGGCGATTCTTCACACTTTAAGCCTCTAATCAGTGCAACAGGGACCCCTTCATCAGCTTGCCCCATAACTAGTTCTGCAGCACAAGCAATTTCTTCAGCTTCTGCAATGTTCTTTACCTGCAAAACATATCCATAACGGTCTTTTTTATTTCTATAATCTCTGAAAATCCTTACACCGCTTGCTCCGATTGCATAATTTATCTGACCTTCTCTTAGCATTCTACCATACGTATCCGAAATTAATACACCTATTTTCTTTCCCGTTCTTTTTTCAATTTCTAGTCTTATCCTTTTAGCTGAAGCGTCTGGATCTTCAGGTAGCAAAACAACATTCTCAACGCTTTCTACATTGCCTACATTTGATTTATCTATACCTGCATTCGCACAAATAATCCCATGTCTAGTCTCGACTATTATATGACCTTTAGCTAGCTTCACTATCCTTTTAGATTCACGAAGTATCAGTTCGACTAATCTTGGATCTTTATCTGCAATTTTTGCTATTTTTATGGCTTCTTCACTGGGTTTGATTGAATTTAGGTTTACAAGTCTATTTTCGCTTTTAGAAACTATCTTTTGAGAAATTACTAGAATATCATCATTTTCAATTTCCAAACTATTTTTTCTTATTGCCTCCAATATTATTCCAACCAAATCGTCGCCTGGTTTTATATCAGGAATTCCTTCAATTCCGAATATTTCGATTTTCTTCATAAATTTTCTTGATGTATAAAATACTCTTCTTATTTATATCGAGTTTAGCGAGATATTTCATTCTTACATGGTCATCTATATCTAAGCTTATTCTTTCATTAGAAAAAATGTAAACATTCAAATTTTTACTTTGAGCATGCTCTAAATGTCTTAAAAAGCTATTTTTTCCTTCACCATACTCAAGCTCGATTTCCTTATCTTTTTTCATGAAAAGAGCATTCGTTCCTGAATCAAAAGAAGGTGAGATTATTAGGTCGTATTTGCTTATCAATTTTTTCAAGATGCCTAAGTCTTCCTTTTCGATTAAAGGAATATCAGAAGGAATTATGAGAAAATACTCATAACCTAGCCTCTTTACTTTATCTATGGCATTTTTCAACGCTATGTTTAGCTCGCTATCGTCTATTATTTGTTCAATTTTTTCTTTATAGCTCAATATATCAATTTTCTCCTGTGTAACGAGGAAAATTTTCGAAAAGGTTGAATCGATGCAAGCATCTAATACATCGCTTAGCATTAATAAGCTAAATTCTCTTCTTTGAATAGGATTCAAATAACTACTAAGCCTGCTTTTAGCTGAATCTATTCTTTTCAAAGGTATTATTATGCAGTCTCTCATTCAATTCAAGAAATTTTCAAGAATGAACTTCGCTAATCTAATTCTATCATCGCCTGTCTTCAATGATATGTCAGTTTTCAGGACTTTTATGCCTAATTCTTTTATCCTTTCTTCATTTGTATCAGTGTTATCGATGATCATATAATCAAGCAAGTCTTTATAGATCGTCGCAACTCCATATGAGCTAACTTCTATGCCTAAGCTATGCATTAGTTTTCCAGCAGGACCGCTGAAAGGAGCATTTCCTATAATAGGGCTAATAGCTATTTTCAAAGCATCGCTATCCATCAAAATATTTTTAAAACCCTTAAGGCTTAGAATAGGATTTATGCTTGTTATAGGATTACTTGGACCGATTATTACAAGCTTTGAAGAAATGATTGCATCAATAGCTTTATCACAAGGCTTCGCTTCTTCAATATTATCGAAAATCACAGCTTTTATAGGCATTTCTGCACGATATAAAACCCAAAATTCTTGGAAATGTCTTTTAACAACTCCGTCGAAAATATATGTTGTAACCCTATCATCGCTCATAGGAATTATATTGCAATCAACATTGAATTTACTAGCTAGGAATTTCGTAACTTCACACAATTTCATTCCGCTCTTTAGTAAATTTGTTCTAACAACATGAATCGCTAAGTCTTTATCTCCTAAATTAAACCAGCTATATGTTGGAATTATTTTAGTTATCATTGAATGGAAATTAAAAGTATCATTTTTAATCCCCCATCCTCTTTCATCATCTATCATGCCTGCTGCTGCATAAAGAATAGAATCCAAATCAGGACTTATATGCAAACCATATAATTCAATATCATCTGCAACGTTTACAATAACATTTATCTCTTTTGGAATGTATGAACGTAAAAATCCCTCGAAAAGTCTTCTTCCTCCTGTTCCCCCACTCAATATTGTAATCATCTAATTAGATTTTGTAATTTTTTATTTAAGATAATATCGTTAAGTTATTATTAAATAAAAAGTAGAAAATATCGTGTCGCAGAGAGCCATGTCATGGACCAACATAATTATAATTTTAAACATAATAGTCTTTTTGCTTACAGTAGTAACTGCGAACTTATTTTCAGTAACTTTAAAGCTGGATCACATTGAAATTTTGTATAAAGCAAACCCTGAAGAGGTTTTGTTCGGAACAACTCAAAGAAGTTCAATGCCCACTCCTGCTAATGTATATAGAATACCAATTTCTGGCCTACAATTTTACTTGAGTCAAATCAACTTCTTTGTGATCAATTTCCACTTCTATTGGCAACTCATTACTTCGATGTTCGTTCACTTCGGCATAATACATTTATCTTTTAATATGCTCGCGTTATTCTTCTTTGGAAGTGCAGTAGAATACAGTTTCGGAAGAAAAAGATTCCTTATGATCTATTTCGTCTCAGGATTGCTAGGAAATATCGCTTCGCTTTTTTTCTTAAAATATTTGCCATTTGCAGGAGTTGCAGATTTAACTCCTTCAGCAGGGGCTTCAGGTGCAATATTCGGTTTGCTTGGTGCTATAGCGATTGCAGGGAAGATGAGTGGAAGGTTAGGATCGGCCATTGGATACGCTTTGTTAATACTTTTAATCAACTCATTCATTCCAGGAGTTAATCTATTTGCTCACCTATTTGGATTTCTAGGCGGTTTGATTTTAGGATATGTAATGATAAAAATTGCAAGAGGTAAAATATACGAAGCTAGATTACATGAAACCTCATTCTAGCATCTACTACCTTTATATTAGATTCATAAATGAAGACAGGATTTAAGTCCATTTCGATTATCTCGGGGTTTTCTTCTATTAATGAAACAACTTTTTCTAAGTTTTCAACCAATATGTTCAAGTCATACTTCTTACCTCTAGAATTTTTCAAGATTAAGCCTAGTTTAGTCTCATCTATGAGATCAAAAAGGTCTTTTTTGTTTACAGGTAAAACCTTGAAGCTGACATCTCTAAAAGCTTCAGTATAAATCCCTCCTGTGCCAAACATAATTACATGACCGAAAATAGGATCCTTAATAACTCCTATTATTGCTTCAATTCCTTGCTCAGCTTGCTCTTCAATAAGAACACCTTCAAGAGGTATATTGTTTTGTTGAGCAATATAAGCGAGCTTTTTATATGCCTTGATCAATTCATCCTTTCCATTTATTCCTAGTACGACTCCACCTATTTCGCTTTTATGAATTGCTTTTGGAGAAGTTATCTTAGCGACACAAGGAAAATTAAGCTCTTTTATTATTTTCTCTATTTCTTGTTCACTTTTAATTAAATAGAATTTCGTTGTAGGAATCCCATATTCTTTTAGTATGCTTTTCGATTCATATTCAAAAAGGAAATCTCTGCCTTCATTTTTTGCCTTATTTAAAAATGCAAGGAAATTATTTTTTCTCATACTAGAGAATACTTAATTCTAGAATATTCATAAAGAGCATAAATTCCCGTTGCAGCCCTTTCAGGAGTAGTATATGAAGGTATTCCATTGTTCTCAATTATTCGAGATATCCTTTCAGTCAATCCTCCTCCTACAGTTATCGTCACAATAGGCTTACCCAATTCTTTTGCATAATAAATATAATCTAAGACTTCGAAATCTAATTGAGGAGTCTGGAATTCTAAGCAAACTACTAATGAATGTATGTAATCGAGATTTGCAATCTTATTTATTGCTAATCGATAATGCTCAGCCGTAGCATTGGCTGTCAAATCTACAGGATTCCTAACAGAAGCACCAGGAGGTAGATTGTTCCTTAAATAGGTTTTAGTTTCTTCATCGAACTCAGGGATAAATAGACCTCTTGATTCAAGAGCGTCAACAGCCATAATTCCTATTCCGCCTGTATTAGATATGACTGCAACATTTTTACCAGCAGGAAGGGGTTGCATAACAAGAGCTTTAGCCATATCGAACATTTCTTGTATGTTTTCTGCTTCTATCACTCCTGCTTGCTTAAATGCAGCCTTGTATACGCTATAAGAGCCAGCCATAGCTCCTGTATGCGAAATGACAGCCTTGCTTGAAGCTTCTGTTTTACCACCTTTTACAACTATGATTGGCTTTTGTAATGCTGCAAATCTGCAAGCTTGTATGAATTTCTTTCCTTTATTTTCATCTAAGCCTTCTATATATACTAAAATCACTTTTGTTTCTTCATCATATGCTAAATATTGGATGAGATCAGCCTCATCTATATCGATTCTATTACCATAGCTTACTCCTTTAGCAACTCCTATATTCTCTTTAGCTAACCAATCTAAAAAAATAGCCATGACAGCTCCACTTTGAGATATTATAGAGATGTTACCAGGTTTAGGTTTTTCCATTCTAGTTTCAGGCAAAAAGAGCATATCTAAACCGCTATAGTTATCAAAAATCCCCATGCAATTTGGACCGATTACTCTTATTTTAGATTTATTTATGATTTCCTTAAGCCTCTCTTCTCTTTTCAATCCTTCACCTCCAACTTCTTTAAAATTGGCACTTATTATCACAGCCACTTTGACGCCTGCTTTGATACACTCTTGAAGTACGTTCTCAACTAATTCTGCTTTAACTACTATGATAGCTAAATCTATTTCTTCAGGTACATCAAGGATACTTGGATAAGTTATTCTTCCTAAAATCACTTTAGTATTAGGATTAACAGCGTATACTCTTCCTTTAAATCTTCCTTTTATCAGATTGTTGAATATTGTATATCCAATCTTGCCAGGAGTACCAGAAGCTCCTATAACCGCAACAGTCTTGGGATTAAAAGCTGCATTTAGGCTCTTTAATAATGAGATTTGGCTCATTACTATGTTTAAGTATAGGGATTAAAAAGTCTATGTAGAAGAATTTCTACAGAATTCTTCGTTAAGAAGCATTTTATTTCTAAAATACGTAGCTTACCTAATTATCGAAGAACTCATAGACTCCGACTTCAAAAAATTCTACTCGAGATATTTTAATTAATGTCTTAAATTGCAATACGCTGTTTTTCAAAGGAATAATTATAGAATTGATTTGGATTATTTTTGTATTTCCACAATGGCGTTTATTAAGAATAGTCTTTATTAAATAGATAATTAATTGTATTCCATAGTTTGTTAAAGAAAAGATTAGTTTTATCGAAAGTTTGAATCAAATAAATCAATAAAAACACTAGGAGCTTTTAACGAACTTCAACAATGCATATTTAAGATCCTCGAGGATAAATAGTGGCAGGAATATCTATAATTTTTAAATTATATCGATTATTTAATCGCATTTTCTAATAGTTGAAACTAAAATTTTATTTTTTATATGTATTAAAGTTAATAGGATTAAATAATACTATTAAGATAATAAAATCAAACAAAAAATTTCACATGATTTATACTATGAAAGATAATTTTACCAAAAAAGCATAATGTGTAAAATGAAAACTCTGCCTTTAACTTTTATGTCACAGATTGACCATTACACGCCATTAACTAGAGAGAATATTCTTTAGCCTTTGTTTCAATTAAAATCACTTCGTCATTGAAAAATTGCTAATAACTATTCGATAACCTTATTTTGTTCAATTACAACATAATTCCTATCCAATGGAAAAGATAGTCATTGCAATTGGGGGAAATGCAATAGAAGAAATTAGCGCTTTATATAGTGTTTGTGCACAAATTGCTTTATTGTATGAAAGAAACTATAAATTAGTTTTAACACATGGAAATGGACCCCAGATTGGAGAATTGTCGATTATGTATGAGAAAGCGAAAAATGAAGAAAGCCTAGATACATTAGTTGCTATGACTCAAGCCCAAATTGGATATAAAATCCAGCAAGCTTTACAATACTATCTCAAGAACAATGGTAGAATATATGTAATAATAACGAGAGTGTTAGTTGATAAAAAAGATGAAGCATTCTTAAATCCTACTAAGCCAATAGGGCCATTGTATGATGAACAAGAAGCTTTGAAGCTAATTAAGCAAGGATACATATTAAAAAAAGTTACGATGGGAGATAAAATAGGATATAGAAGAGTTGTAGCTTCTCCAAGACCTATTTCAATCTTAGAAATAAATGCAATTAAAAAACTAAGCGAAGAAGGAATCGTAATAGCTTGCGGAGGCGGAGGAATACCTGTAGCCATTAACGAGAAAGGTCATATCGAAGGTGTTGAAGCAGTAATAGATAAAGACTTAACTAGTTCTTTGTTAGCAAGCGAATTAAAATATGAAAAACTCTTGATCGCTACGAATATAGAAAAAGTTAAATTAAATTTCATGAAGGAAAATGAAAAAAGCATAGATGAAATGAGCATAGAAGAAGCTAAAAAATATCTCGATGAAGGACATTTTCTTGAAGGTAGCATGAAGCCAAAGATAATTGCATGCATAAAGTTTTTAGAGAATGGAGGAAAACAAGCCATAATTACATCAACTAATAAGATATTAGAAGCAATATACGGTAATGCAGGAACGAAAATCATCAAGTAAATTCATCCCTATCGTACTTTACATAATATATGGTTTGCTCATAACTTATCCTTTGATATTTATAGGAATATATACATATAGCTTAAACGGGATTTTAGCAACTGCTTTGGTATATGCTGCTTCTGCTTTTTCGATGGGAATAACACCTATATTTGTTGCACCGATTTCAGATAAAACAGGCTATAGACTGAGATATGCAATAATTTCTTTGGTGGTCGGATCTACAATGCTTTTACTTTCTACTTTATTCGAAAACAGCGAAATGATTGTAATAATTCTTATACTTGCTTCAGCAGTCTTACAAATCGGTCAGCCATTATTTGTTTCTTATGAAACAGAAAGGAGCAAACAAGTGGGAAGTTCTGTTGGGAAAATTTTTCTTTATATAAATTTAGGTTATTTTATAGGAAGCATAATATTTGGATTTATAATATATTATTTAAATTTTAGATTCACATCGATTTCAATAAGTCTATTGGGTATTTTAATATCATTAATCTTTTTATTTTTTAAAGAAGAACGCATTTATAAGCCAAATTATCATGATATTAATATAATTAAAGTATTAAAGGCTACATCGAAAATTACTTTAATATATTCAATGCTCGCATTTTCACCTGCTTTTGTATATTCTATAGTGCCTGTATATTACGTAATAATATTGAAGGGTAGTGTGCTAGACTGGGGATTAGTTAATGCAATCTCTACGCTAGTAGGTATGATGACTTCACAATATATAGGTAATCTCGTAGATAGATTGGGTATAAAAAGAGTATTATTAATAGGTTCAATTTATTATCCTGTATATTATGCAACATTACTTATTTATCCGAATTTAATCATATTTGCAATACTCTATGCAATGCCATTTTGGTTATTCATCTGGATCCCGCTATTTTCATATTCAGCATTAATAAGCGAGAAATTTGATAGAGCTACATATGTTTCAAATATGAACTTATTATTAGGAATATTTAGAACATTAGGAGGAATATTCGCAGGTATTCTATTATCTCATATGGACATTACTGCTTTCTTATTATTCGCTACAATTCTAAGCATAGTAATACCTTTAATATTATTTTTATCAAAATGAATTATTCGACACAACAACTCATCATGCTAATATTTCTTATAAATGATTGGGCCGCCAATTTTATGCTCTCTGAAAGTGTTGGAAATACATGAACTGTATCGATGATATCATTTATTGTCAATCCTAATTTTATAGCCAATACTCCTTCTATTATATATTCTGAAGCCATGGGACCTAAAACATGAAGCCCAACAATTCTACCGTTATTAGGATCAGCAACTATTTTGATCAATCCTTCTTCGTTCATAATTAAAGCCTTAGGAACATCTTTGAATCTTACAATGTTACATATACAGCTTCCAAAATTATTTACAAATTCTTGCTCTAAATATCCTACTGAAGCAAGTTGTGGATTTGTGAAAACAACCCATGGAACATGATTATAATCAATCGTTGATTTTATACCAAAAATATTATTTACGGCAACCACTCCTTCTCTAGCAGCTAAGGTCTCGAGCATTAATCTCTTAGAAACACAATCCCCAGCAGCATATATTTTCGGATTGCTTGTTTGCATCATTTCATTTGTTATAATAAAACCTCTTTTATCTGCAATAACATTAGCCTTATCTAATCTTAATTTTTCAGTATTCGGATTCCTCCCCGTTGCAACTAAGATTTCATCAACTTCTAAAAGTTCTTTTCCTTTAGCAGTCAATACTTCTAAAATTTTAGAACCAGACCTCTCTTCAATCTTAGAAATTCTCGCTTTTAAATAAAACTTCATCCCCTCTTCTTCTAGAACATTCATTAAGTATTTTGAAAGTTCAGGTTCAGCTTGAGGAACTATTCTATCCATTGCTTCTATGACAAAAACTTGGGATCCGAAATGTTGAAGAGCTTGGCCTATTTCTAATCCTATTGCTCCTCCTCCTATTATAGCTATTCTAGAAGGCAAGCTGCTTATTTCCCAAACGTTGTTGCTTGTCAAATAATTAACCTTTTCTAACCCTTCTATATTAGGTATGCTAGGCCTCGAACCAGTAGCGATTATTATATTTTCAGCATTGAAATGCTTTCCGTTAACTTCTATTTCATTGTTTGAAGAAAATTTCGCTTTTCCTTCAATATATTCGATGTTAGGATAAGCTTTTAAAACATCTTCATATTTGTTCTTTCTTAGATTTAAGACAAAATTTCTTAAACCTTCCATTACCTCTTTGAAATCTACTTTTGCTTTTTCTAATATCAAACCTCTATAAAGAAAAACTTATAATACTATCCCTCCGAAAGTTGAATACAGCCTTACAGAAAAAGGGAAAGAATTGAGAAAAGCAATAATCCCATTAATTCAATGGGCTTTCAATTATGAAGGCGCTGTGTTAGCACATTGTTCATGTAGCCTTATTGAAAAAGGTAAGCCAGTAAATATAAAATTTCAAACATAATGGTTTTAATAATTAACTAAATTATTTATTTTTTAAAAAAATTTATAATATTTCATACTTTTTTATAATATAGCAGCTATAATTTTTAATAGTATATAATTTAAATAAAAGATAATCAAATTAGACTTTGTGAGAAACGAAGCCTTCCAATTAATCAAGGATATATTATTAGAGAGAAAGAAAGAATTTATTATGATTTTCTCTGCATACGTGATATTTTACATGTTTTCAACAGGAATGATATCATATGTCAAATACGATCTAAGCAGTGTGATTTCTTATTTTCCATATTTATCAATGAGCAATTTAGGAATTGCAATTGCGCTTTCCAATCATTGGCTCGTTATTATTTACTATTCAAATCTAATGGCGATGATAGCTACGGGTTTCTTAATTACTTTAAACATTATATTGTTACTTTATAGCAGAAAAAATGCCTGCTGCCAAATAAATAAGAAAGAGAAAGTAACTTTGGCAAGCAGTTCATGGCTTGCCGCAATACCTGCTATACTTGGAACAGTTGCATGTTGCGGTGGTGGATTAATTCTCGCTCTAATAAGTGTAGCAGGAACTGCAATTATACCTATCATATCCTTTTTAATACAATACAACTTTCAAATTTCCTTAATATCCATTGGCATTCTTTTATTAACTAATTACATAACTCTTAGAAGACTCCTTTATAGAAATAGAAAAAATTGAATTAAAGGAATTCTTTGTAGAAAACGTGACTTGTAATCTATGCGTTAAAAGGATTTCGAAATACATCTCAACTGTCTCAGAAATTCAAGAAATAATTCCAGACTATAATAAAAAAGTAGCAAAAGTAATTTTAAAACACCCTAAAAGTAAAGAAGAAATAGAAGAGGCATTAGAAGAAGCGTCTAAAAGCACATTCGGATTTCATAAATACAAATTGCTTGAAGGATAATTTAACCAAGAAGCCTCTATGAGAATTTTAATGTTAATTTAATTTTTATAGCTTTTATTTTTATTTTGAAAAGTCAAGATGGCTTTCGGAAATATTTAGAGATTTAAATATTGATTCATATTATATAAACTGATCTTAATTGAAGCTTTTAATTAAAATCAAAATTCCAATATATTTATCATTTTTAATTATAATAAATCTCATATTTTATTTTAAACACTTCTTTCGTTATCTATTTTATATTGACACAATAAAGGAAAAGCCTCCTCCTTTAGGGCATGGAAGAGGTAAGATCTCATGTGATATGAATTAACATTATTAATGTATGTCCTTAACATTCATAATATGGAAGAGATACTTAAGCTAAGAAATGAAATACCTAAGTTCTTTGAAGAATTGAATTATGAATTGTATCTTAATTATTCAGGACAAAAAGATTCATTAGAAACATCTAAGATATATGCAAAATATCCTCAGTTAAAGGATAAGGAATTTATCTTTAAATTAAAAAGTTTAAGCGATAGAAGTGCTAGATATCTAGCATCTTTCTTAATGGAAAATTACATATGGTCGAGTGTTAGCAAGATAAGAGACAAGATTTCAACCTTAGAAACTGAAATCGAATTAGAATATAGAGGAAAAAAGATAAGCTATAGAACTGCACCTAACTTCATTGCAAACGAAGAAAATAGAGTAGAAAGGAGAAAACTATATTATGCTAGGATCAAGGCTTCTTATAAAATCAACAGATATCTAATCATGCAATGGAGAAAATTTCATGAATTAAGTAAAGAGCTAGGATTTGCTAATTATATAGAATACTGTGCATACAAAAATTTCAAGAATTACGATGATCTTAGGAAGCAAGCTGAATTATTCCTTGATAGAACAAAAAGCTTATATATAGATTTGATTAGAGAGCAATTCAAAAAAATTGGGTTAGATTTTGATAATAGCGAAAGACATGATCTAGCTTTCTTCTTTAGAGCTTCCAAATTCGACAAGTTGTTTCCTAAAGAAAGAATGCTAGAAACTTTCAATAATTTTCTAGAAAATTTCAAACTAAGTTTGAAAAACTATCCTAGTATAATTCTGGACTTAGAAGAAAGAGAAAAGAAAACTACAAGAGCCGCGGTATTTCCAGTAGATATACCGAATAGAATTTATCTCGTAGTATATCCTAAAGGAGGTCAAGACGATTATCTAGCTTTATTCCATGAAGCAGGTCATGCATTTCATTTCGCAAACATATCAAAGGATACTTTACCTGAGTTCAAATATATAGGACCTTCTTCATTGACTGAAACCTTCGCTTTTCTATTCGAATATTTGCTAATACAAAGAAGCTTTTTGAAAAGATATTTAGTAGTAGATGAAGAATATTTGAGATTCCAATACCTCTATAAATTATATTTCCTTAGAAGATACTGTTCAAAATTGATTTATGAAATGAAGCTGAATAGCAAAGAAATCGATAAAAAATCAGGATATGAATATAAGAGAATAATGGAAGTTAACATGATAACTAAACATGAAAGAGCAAGCTTTTTAAGCGATATAGATCCTGAGCTTTATACTGCAGAATATCTTGAAGCATGGTTCTTCGAATCACAGCTTAGAACCCATTTAATTGAGAAATTCGGAGAAGAATGGTTTACTAGCGAAAAAGCATTAAATTATTTGAAGAAAATATGGTCAAGAGGGTTTGAGCATACTGTGGAGGAAATAGCAAAAGAAATAGGATTCAAAGGTATAGATTCGAGCTTTATTTATGAAGAAATTGTAAAAAATCTTAGCAAATAAGTATTGTTATTAGATAATTATATTTTATTTTTAAATTCAATTCTAATGATCATTGCATCTTTGATGGTTTTAGTTTTAACTCTTTTATTTATAAAATAATAAGTTTAGCTAAGATCACACAATAGTTACAATATCGATAGATAGCCAAATAAATATCTTGAAAAAGTTACCAAATAATCAATTGGCCCTAAAATAATTTATGTCAATTAGATATATCAACAAGAATAAACTAAATAATCGCATCTTTAATTATAATCCCAGATTTATTTAATTAGCTTACTTACTTTTAATCACCAAAATAAATGAGTAGCAACAAAAGGTTGGACTTCATGAATGTTTAGCTAAATAATTCAAAATACCACTTACAGTTACATAAACACTCTGAATAGCAGAACTTGGAAGATTTTCTATTTTAGCTTCGTTCTTAACTTTCTTCAACATAGTTTGCAATATTTCTTCTTTATTAAAATTAGCTTTAACTAATTTCTTGATTTCTTCAATCCATTCATTTATTTTCAATTTTGTCAATTCAAAGATATTTTGAGGATCATTTCTTACTCCGAAATGAGGTACTAAAAGCATGCTAGGTTCATAAGAAGATAAATTATCTACTGTTTTTACAGCCTGAATAGGATCGAAGCTAGGAGGCGGAGTAGTAGGTATCATTATATTAAGCTTAGGTTGAACAATTCCAACAGAATCAGCAGTGAATAATGCTTTTTTCTCAACTAGCAATACGGATATCTGATGGGGTGCATGACCTGGAGCGTAGATACATCGCAATGTTAAATCTCCCAGTTTCAATTCAAGTTCATCCTTAACGACATTAATTCTTTCAGCATTTACAGGCAAAGGTAAACCAAAGCTTTTCAGTTTTTCTTCACCGAATATTTCTTTAGCACTTTCTATTAATTTTGAAGGATCTACGAGATGTCTTTGGGCTCTTTCATGGGCAATTATCGTTGCATTCTTAGCTATATTCGCGATATGTCCTGTTGCTCCTGCATGATCTAAATGTACATGCGTAGGTATAATATAAATTAAATTTCTAGACTCGATCCCGGCGTCTAATAAAGCATTGATAACATTCATATAAGTTGAAGCATAACCCATATCAATTAAAGCAATTTTATCACCAGATTTAACCAAGTAGCATGCAACAGCTTTTTCTTCGTTATATGCTAAAGTATCAATTAGATAAATATTCTCATTTATTCTTTCTATTTGCACATAGCATATTATGCATGCTCTTTTTATATCTTTTTAATGTTAGAGTATTGATGATTAAGATAATCCGAGAAACTAAGATACTGAATATAATTGAGAATATTTCACAAAAAACCTTAATTGCTGAAGCCGTATCTACATGGAGCAAGAAAGTTCCTTATGAAATTGAAACAGAAATGAACGATATAGAATTTATGAGCAAAATGAAAGTTATAAAAGAAGCAGTAAGAGATGGTTATTCTTCTATATTAGAAATGCCAAACATACATATTCAAGCAATAATGCCTAGACTTGATACTTTAACTCTAGTATCCTTCTCAACCGGAGCAAATTTTCTTCAACAATCCCTAAGATATACTATTCCTTTAATAAAAGAAGAAAAAGAGAAGTTCTCTTATGTATTCATACCTAATACTTTGAAATCAAAAGAAAATGCAATAATTAAACACGTCGAAAAAGGATTCGAGCTATATAACGAATTAATTCAAAATTTGAATGTTTTAGAAACAAGAAAACCTGAAGAAGATGCTAGATATCATTTACCGATTTGTATAGGAACCTTCATTTCTGCAAGCTTAAATTTGAGCCATATTGTTCATATGCTTGGTTTAATTAAAATACATGAAGAAAGTAATTTCCCAATACCTTCTACTTGGAAAGAATTCGTTGAAGAATTGGCTAGTAAAATAAGTTATAAAGAATTTATTTATGATATATCTAAAGAAATAAAAATCGGAAAATTTTATCCTAATGCATATCCTCTAATTACGAAAGATATTATGAAAAAAATAGAAAAAGATTTTGAAATAAATGGAAAAAATGAAGTAAAATTATTAAACTATAACTTGAAAATTCTTGATTATTTCACAATAGATGAAAGAAAAAACATAATAATGAAAGGAATAAAGAATGGTGAATTTAATGATTTCAGCGATATAATATTTGAGTTCGCAATAAAAGAAAGCGGAATAGCAAGACATCAAATTATAAGACATCGAACGATTCAACAACAAAGCATAAGCATTTATGATGTTGCAAAAAGAGCTGAAATTTTAATTCCAGCATCGATTAAACAAAGCGAACTAATAAATCAATATGTTGATTATTTGAACAGCTCAATTTCCTTATATGAAGATTTGAAAAATGAAAATGAGAATGATGCGGTATTGATTTTACCTTCTAATTTAGCTTTTGTTAGCAAATTAAGGATTGATGGGTATAATATATTCAATTTTAGAGGATTTTTAGGGAATAGATGCTGCGAGCTAGCACAAGCTGAAACTCAACTCATTGCTAGTTTAATAAATAATAAAATTAAAGAAGTATTAGAAAAAGAAGGCTATAGAGAATTGACTAATATTTTGCACGCTAATTGTTTTAAACTTAGAAAATGTCCAGAACTAATTGAGAGAGCAATGTATTGTACAATATTTAAG
>Ga0101942_100083_pt1 | contig 61945 bp, 64 predicted proteins | sample DewCreD2012metaG_4_FD_75243 | JGI IMG/M metagenome (GOLD analysis project Ga0101942, IMG submission 75243) | Hot spring sediment bacterial and archeal communities from British Columbia, Canada, to study Microbial Dark Matter (Phase II) - Dewar... ...
GTTGGTAGATGCGTAGGTAAGGTGGTATAATTTTCATGATAAAAACCTCCGATGATTTTTAGGGCTACTATTATAGTAGCCCTGCTGTCTTTTTATTGATATGGAAGGTTTAGCTTAAAGGGAATTTCTCACTCGGCGTATTTTTCCATACCTTATAATTTATCTCTGTGAGGGAGAAAATTTTTCTTTACTTTCTTATATCGCTAACAGGCTTTTTTACAGCTTTGGCATTGCTTATGCTTATACCCTTCCTCAAACCTATCCTTTGGGCCATTATATTCTCCCTAGTCCTATACCCCATACATCTAAAACTTTCCCGTAGGATAGGGAATTTATCTTCTGCGCTTATTTTAACTTTAATAATCCTACTTCTAGTAGTTATCCCTTTTAGCCTTATTCTTGCCCTTGCGGTAAGACAATCCATAGACCTTTTCCAACTTGCTGTAAACCTCACACAAAACAGTTCCTACTTGGACATAATAAAAGAGATACAAAACCATCCATACGTAAAAAGGCTTTTTACGGAGGAAGAGATAAAAAGATTTATAGCCTACATAGAATCGGAGGAGTTTAAGAACTTTCTTATTACAGGTCTAAGGGATTTGGCCCAAAAAGGACTTAACTTGGCTGCCTCTTTGGTTCCTGCTGTAGCAAGCTTTGTCTTCAAAACCTTTGTTTTTCTCATTACCCTCTTCTTTATTCTAAAGGATGGGCCGAGGTTTATGAAGTTTGCACAAAGATTTCTTCCCATGCATAGAGAAGACATAGAAGAAGTATCCATTACCATATACAAAACGGTTCTTGCTACCGTTTATGGTTCCATAGGCGTTGCCATAGTTCAGGGTATATTAGGTTTTGTTGGCTACAAAATAGCTGGCATTGATTATGCCATACTGCTTGCCATTGCCACATTTATAAGCTCCTTTATACCACCCTTTGGTGCAGGCTTTGTATGGTTTCCTTTAGCGGTTTACATCTTTGCCACCAAAGGCCTTTATAACGGAGCTTTTATGCTCCTCTATGGAACCTTTATAATCTCAACTATAGACAACCTCTTAAGGCCAATAATAATGAAGATGGGTATAAGCATACCTTACATAGTGCTTTTCTTTTCTATAATAGGCGGCCTTCTTACCTTTGGTTTTGTAGGGATATTCCTCGGACCCCTTATCTTTACAACCCTTTTTACTCTTGCCCTAATATACGAAAAGAGAATCCTAAAGGAAAATATCACTCAAGACCGTGCATCTTAAGGTTTTCCTTTATCTTATGCAACAGCTCTGCAGGGTTCTTTATGGGGAATTCAAGTTCTTGGATTACCTCCTTTGCTGTCCTACCTTTTATATAGACATTTTCCAGCTTATCCAGTATAGCTTCCGCAGAGTTTATAGGAAAATCTGTACCTTTTAACCTCTTTAGTACCATATAAGCCCAAGGCACATCCAAGGCATAGGCTACCTTTTCACAGTATTGAAGAAAAACCTTAGATTCTTCTTGTCCTTCTTTTACAAGCTTGTAAGCAAGCTTTGCCACACCACCGGCAGTATGCACTTTCAACTCCTTTCTTTCCTCTTCTATAAGTTCCTCAAGCCTTTTTAGTTTTTCCATTACCATATTTGGGTCTGCTCTTAGTATGTTCCTAACCGTTTGAATAGTAAGACCAACCCTTTGGGCTATTTCTTCCTCTGTTTTGAAATACTCTTCCCTTAGTACAACACAATAAACGGCCCTTGCCAGGGAAGGTAGCCACGTCAGAGTTTTGTAATCAGCAAGCTTGGAAAGTCCACCAAGCACATCAATGGACTTTAAAAAAACTCTTAAAACTAAAGCTTCAAAGTCTTGTTCTACTGGCTGCGCTATTACCACCATGTTTCACCTCCTTTTTTTAAAAATCGGGGTGACGGGACTTGAACCCGTGACCTCTGGCCCCCCATGCCAGCGCGCTACCGCCTGCGCCACACCCCGTTAAATTACATTTTAGACCGCTTTAGACCAGATTTCAACTTCCAAAGAAGCTTTTTACTTGGTTTAAAAACTATACGTTTCTGCCTCTTTCTAAAGGCACCAAAGCCCGAGATTTTAAGACCCTCTCCAGATTGTATAGCCTCCTTCATACTGCTTATAAGGAAATTAACCATATGGGACACCTTCTTCTTAGAAAAGTCAGGAAAATGGTTGTGCTGCAGTTTTTGTATAAGGGTTTTCCTTTTCATATCTTCATCTTTTTCCTAAGTATGTCTCCAAGAGTAAAGCCCTTATCCGAACCACTAGTGGTTATTATGTCTTCCTTCTTCTCTTCTTCCCGCATGCTAAGGGTTATCTTCTCGGGAGACAGCTCTATGATCTTAACTTCTACTTCTTGACCTTCTTCAAGCTTGGTGCCCTTTGGTATTTCTGAGATGGGTAAAAGGCCATCTACACCTTCTGGAAACTGAAGGAAAGCGCCAAAAGTATGAAGGCTTTTTACCCTTAGCTTTACCTTATCTCCCACTTTGTAGTTATTTAGCACCTTCTCCCACGGGTTCTCTTTTAACTGCTTTAGCCCAAGCTTTACAAACCTGCCATCAAGACCCAACACTGCAAACTCCAAGGACTGTCCTACTTGAAGCACATCCTCCACCCTGCCGGGCTTTACCCAATCAAGATCGCTCCTGTGGATCATACCATAAACCTTTTGATCAAGCTTTACCAAAGCCTTTGCACCCTCTATCTTTTCCACAATACCAACCACCTTACTTCCCACAGGATAATTTTTGAGAAATTCCTCCCACGGCTTCGGAAGAGTTCTTTTTATACTAAGGATGAGCTTGTGCCTTTTTGGGTCAAAGTCAAGCACCAAAGCAGATACCTTATCACCCTTTCTATAGGTGGTACCATCATAAGATATTTCTTCTTTTGGCACATAACCCTCTACACCTTCCATAATCTCCACTATCAGACCATTTTCCTTGACTTCAACCACCCTTCCATTAATCACTTGCCCTTTCTTAATACTTTCTTCCGCCTTTATCCATGGATTTTCCTTCGTTTCTCTTAAACTCACAAAGACAAATTGGCCATCCTTTGGTATTCTTTTTACCTTTACCCTTAGTCTTTCACCAATCTCTGCGTAGTTATAAGGGTTTCTATCCCTTCCCCAGCTAAGCTCTTCAAGGGGTAAAAAGGCTCTCAAAGCATTTCCTATCAAAAGGGTTATACCCTTGTCTGGGTCTATCTTTATAACACGGCCTTCCACTACATCTCCCACCTTTAGCCTTGCAAGAAGCCTTGCCTTTTTCTTTTCCTCCTGAGCCCTTATATAATCCTTTTGGGACAAGACAACCTTAAGGCCACCCTCTTCCTTTTTTAACTCTATTATCTTCGCTACTATCTTTTTGCCTTCCTTTAGGTTCTTGCTCGCCTCCTTAAAAGGCAAAAGGGTTTTTAGACCGCTTATGTCCACCACATAGGCATCCTCACCCTTACCTACCACCGTACCCGTCACAAACTTGCCCTTTTCATAACAAGACTTTAAAAACCCTGTAAGTCTTTCTTCCAAATACCTTCTGTAGGAAAGTATGGGAGAGCCGCCCCTGCTAAACCTAAGAACAACAGCCTTTATCTCATCTCCTACCTTTGCCTCTGGTAGCTCTTCCTTCGGAAGTATACCTTCCACCTTGTAGCCAATATCCACGTAAATGTTTCTGTCATCAATCTGTACAACCCTTCCCTTTATTACCTCCCCTCTTCTTATTTCTTTTAGACTCTTCTCAAAGAGCTTCTCAAACTCACCCATTCTTTCCTCCAGAATTCTTTATTATATCACTTATCCTTTTAAAGTGCCTAAAGGTTTAAACCTTGCCACCAGCTTTGCTATACCAAGAGAATGAACTACAAAAGCAACTTCGGAAACATCCTTATAGGCTTGTGGTATTTCCTCTGCCACTGTTCCTTTTCCTCTCGCTACCACCACCAGGTCTCCAAGAACCTTTTCAAGACCTTCTTTTTTAACAAACTCCTTTGCCTTTGTCCTCGACATAAGCCTGCCAGCCCCATGGCATGCGCTTCCAAAGCTCATGTGCATGCTTTTTTCTTGACCTACCAAAATAAAAGAGTACCTACCCACATCTCCAGGTATGAGAACGGGCTGGCCTATATCTCTGTAAGCTGGTGGAACATCTAGGTTGTGGGGTGGAAAGGCCCTTGTGGCCCCCTTTCTGTGAACCAAAAGCTTTTTAACCTTTCCATCTACTTTATGCTCTTCCACCTTTCCTATGTTGTGGGCCAAGTCGTAGACCAACCTATATCCAAACTCCTGCCAGGATAGGTTAAAGAACCTTCTTACCGTATCTGCGGTCAAGTAGCCTAATATCTGTCTGTTGGCAAAGGCGTAGTTGGCTGCAGCATTCATAGCCTTAAAGTAGTCCTGGCCTTCTATGGATTTAAAGGGCATGCATGCCAATTGCATATCTGGTATGTCTATATTGTACTTTTTGAGGGCATCCTTTGCCACCTTGAGATAATCTACGCATACCTGATGGCCAAAGCCCCTTGACCCAGAATGCACCATTATGGTAACCTGTCCAAGCTCAAGGCCAAGCTTTTTGGCTGTTTTTTCATCGTATATCTCATCCACGTACTGCACTTCTACAAAGTGGTTTCCAGAGCCTACCGTTCCAAGTTCGTCAGATCCTCTTTGAAAGGCAAAATCGGATACTTTGGAAGGGTCTGCATTGGGTAATGCCCCGTTGCTTTCTATGTGCTCAAGGTCCTCTTCAAAGCCATAGCCCCTCTCTATGGCCCACCTTGCGCCCTTTATGGCAACTTCAGAAAGTTCCGTCTTTGAAAGCTTGATCTTTCCAGTGGAACCAACGCCCGCAGGAACGTTCTTTAGTATCTCCTGCATGAGTTCCTTTCTTACAGGCTTTATATCATCCACCGTGAGGTTTGTGGCTATTAGCCTTACACCACAGTTTATATCGTAGCCTATGGACCCAGGGCTTATTATACCCTCCTCTATATCCGTTGCCATAACGCCGCCCACAGGAAAGCCATAGCCCACATGCACATCGGGCATCACATATATGGCCTTTTCTACTCCAGGAAGGGTTGCAGCGTTGGCCGCCTGTCTTATGGCATCTTCTTCCAAGAGTTCAAAGAGTCTATCACTAAGATAGAAATAAACGGGCACCTTCTGCCCTTGAATTGTGTTCTTTGAGAGCTCATAGATAAACTCATCAACCTTAATAAGGCTTTCCTTTAGGCTCATAGTATTAAATGTATTTCAAATGGTGGGCGATGGAGGACTCGAACCTCCGACCTCCATCTTGTGAGGATGGCGCTCTACCTCTGAGCTAATCGCCCTCAAAAGTAATATTATTATAAAGGCAACCTTCCTTTCTTTACCCAATAATAAAAGGTAAAGCTTGCCAAAAGCAGTGTGATACCTATGGAAAAGGGATAGGCTAAGGTTTTGTTTACTCTAAGGGATGTGTCCAGAAGGAAGAGAAAAAGCAGGTAAAAGCCATAGATTACAAAAATGAAGGAAATGGCTTGAAATATGTAGTGTTTTATCCTTTTTAACATCATGCCTCCAACATCCTTTCTATGCTTAGGCTAACGCACTGGGCCAAAGCTTGCAAGTTATAGCCACCCTCTAAGGCGAAAAGCACGGGTATGGATAGGTCCTTTGCCAAGCTTAGAAGACTGTCCACTATTTTACCAAAGCCTTCTGTGGAAAGGTTTAAGTATGTAAGAGGGTCATCCCTGTGAGCATCGTAGCCTGCGGATACAAGCAGAAATTGCGGCCTGTATTCATAAAAAATCTTTGGAAGGGTTTCTGAGTATATTTGGCTAAACTCCTTATCCCCTGCGCCGGCGGGAAGGGGTTCGTTATGGGTATAGCCATAGCCTTTTCCTGCACCCCTCTCTTCCCGAGAACCTGTGCCTGGATAAAAGGGGTATTCGTGGGAAGAAAAGTAAAATACCCTGTCATCCTCATAAAAACTTTTTTGCGTTCCGTTTCCGTGATGGGCATCAAAGTCCACTATAAAAACTCTATCAAAGCCCTTCTGAAGAAGATAGTGGGCACCTACGGCTATGTTGTTAAATAGGCAAAAACCCATAGCCTTTGCATATTCGGCATGATGGCCTGGCGGCCTTACGGCACAAAATACCACATCCACTTCCTTTTTTAAAAGCCTGTCTATGCCTTCAAGCACACCACCCACCGCATATAGGGCTACCTCATAAGAAGAAGGCACTGCATAAGTATCTGGGTCCAAGTAGCCACCACCCGCTGCACAAAAGTCCGCCACCTCTTGCACGTAAGTAGGGTCATGGTTCAAAGAGACCTCTTGGGCGGATGCTCTTCTTGGGTCAATGTGCATCAATTCTTTTAATAGTCCTTTTCTTTCCAGTTCTTGCACTATGGCTATAAGTCTATCTTTGTTTTCTGGATGGTTTTTCCAATGATGCTCAAGGTATATGTGGCTATATACAAAGCCCGTTTTCATGAAGAAGATTATACCCCAAAAGTGTCATAATCCTTTTTTATGCGCTGAGCTAAAAAGTCCTTTTTGTAGCAACACTATTTATGGTTCATAGAGGTACAAAAGCCACAATTACAATTGTCATGCCTTAGAACCATAGCCACAAAAACTTTTTGGTGATTATGTCATGGTTTGTACACTGAAATATCTCTCACAAGCATCCTATCCTAAGCAAGAGATAAAGCTTGCCACTACATGTAGAAAATCAAAATGGTGAAGGCTTAAATTTTTAATTTCTAACTCGGCGTAAAAGTGCTATAATCCTTCTTTTATGGAAGGGTCAAGATTTGAAAAACTCAAAAACCTAAGAGAAAGAGGTTTAGCATATCCTCACAAGTTTGATACCAACCACCAGATAGGAGATCTAAGAAACAAGTACGAAAGGCCAACAGATGGCAGAGAGGTAAGCATAAAAGGAATAGTAAAAAGGGTTTCAAAACTAGAGGATGCTTATCTTGTGAGGCTTTCTGACGCTTCTGGCGTTGAAATGCTTGTTATAACAGAGCAGGAGTTACAAGCTGGTAAGGAATATACTCTAAAGGGTAAGCTGGACAGGTATGAGGGCAAGTTATGCCTTTTTTCTGCCGTGCCTACGCAAGAGGACAATAGTCTTGATATACAAAGCCTAAAGGCCGAGTATGACCTTGAACCAAACTTTGAAGAGGTTTCCGTAGCAGGAAGGCTCATCACACTAAGAAGTATGGGAAAGGCCATATTTGGGCATCTTCAAGATGCCACGGGAAGGATACAGATATACATAAAGGCAGACCTACTTGGGGAAGAGGCTTTTAAAGATTTTGAAGACTTGGTAGATTTGGGGGACATAATAGGGGTAAAGGGTAAGCTCTTTAGGACAAAGACGGGTGAGCTAACCGTTGAAGTGGAAAGCTTTTCTTTACTTTCAAAGAGTCTTCACCCCATGCCAGAAAAGTGGCATGGTATAAAGGATGTGGAAGTCCGCTACAGGCAAAGATACTTGGACCTTATAGCCAACGAGCATGCAAGAAAGATATTCATCCTAAGGAGCAATGTAATACAAGAGATAAGGAACTTTTTGAACTCAGAAGGTTTTCTTGAGGTGGAGACTCCCATTTTGCAACATGTGGCCTCAGGCGCCAACGCCAAGCCCTTTATCACATACCACAACTACCTTGAGCAAAACCTATACCTTAGGATAGCACCAGAGCTATACCTCAAAAGGCTTATAGTGGGGGGCTTTAACAGAGTCTATGAACTTGGTAAGAACTTCCGCAACGAAGGAGTGGACACAACCCACAACCCTGAATTTACCATGGTGGAGTTTTATGCTGCCTATTGGGACTATGAGGACCTTATGAACTTCACCGAAAGGCTGCTTTCCCATGTGCTTTTAAATACCCTGGGGACTCTTAAGATAAACTACAGAGGAAAGGAGCTTGATTTTACACCACCTTACAAAAGGTATAGGTACTTTGACCTTTTGGAAGAAAAAACTGGAAAGGACAAAGACTTTTTCTTGAGAGATGTGGAAGGGCTAAGAGAGTTTGCAAAGAAGATAGGTGTGCCAAAGGCAGAAATCCTTACCCATGCCAAGCTCATAGATAAGGTCTTTGATATGCTTGTGGAGGATGAGCTTTGGGGACCGTGCTTTGTTTTGGACTTTCCCAAAATCCTTTCACCCCTTGCCAAGAGCCATAGGAAGGACCCAGACCTGGTGGAAAGGTTTGAGCTTTTTGTGGCAGGAAAGGAGCTTGCCAACGCCTACACAGAGCTGAACGACCCTGAGGACCAAAAGGAGAGGTTCTTAGAACAGCTTAAGGAGAAGGAGATGGGAGACGAAGAAGCCATGGCCATGGATGAGGACTTTATAACTGCCCTTGAGTATGGCATGCCACCCACTGGTGGTGAAGGCATAGGCATAGATAGGCTTGTTATGATACTGGCAGATGTGGACTCCATAAGGGAGGTTATACTCTTCCCAGCTTTGAGGAGGTAAGGATGGAGCTTGAAAAAAAGCCCATAAGGGAGTTCAAAGGTAAGGTAATTGAAGTCAAAAGAGAAACACCTACCACAAAAACCTTGGCCTTTGACCTAAGGGGAATAGATTTTGACTTTTATCCAGGTCAGTATGTGATGCTAAACGTTCCTTATGAGGGAGAAGTTTTGAAAAGGGCTTACTCCATCGCCAGCCCGCCTACTCAAAAGGACTCCCTTGAGCTTACCATAAAGAAGGTTCCAAACGGCAAAGCCTCTGCCTTTTTAACAGAAAAGGTAAAGGAAGGGGATGAGTTTTTGATAAAGGGCCCTTACGGAAAGTTTGTGTGGGTTCCTCAAATGGGCACAAACCTTGTTCTCATCGGTGCAGGCAGTGGAATAGTGCCTCTTATGTGTATTCTAAGGTATATAGTGTCTGCAGGCCTTGACCATGTTAGAGCTACCTTGCTTTATTCCAACACACACTACGAGGAGATCATATACAAAGAAGAGCTTGAAAGGCTGGATAAACACTCAAACATAAAGGTGGTTCATACTCTCACACGTTCTTGGCCGCCAGACTGGAAGGGCTACACGGGCAGGATAAACACGGACATGATCCTAAAAGAAGTGGAAGACATCCCTACAAACCTTTACTATCTTTGTGGCCCACCCCAGTTTGTGGAAGACATAGCCAGTATTTTGATTGAACTTGGTGTGGATAAAGAACAGATAAAGAAGGAAAAATACGATTAAGAAAGACTTTCAAGTATCTTAAGGTTTATATAGGCCCTTTGCACACTTTTTTTATCAAAGCTCCCCTTTAAAAAGTCCTCTACCATAAGCCTTAGCTTGTCCCTTTTTTCTTCCTTTAAGAGCTTTCCCCTTTCATACACCCTTTCCTCACCAAAGTCAAGAAGAAGGTCCTCGTCGATATACCAAAGCCTTCTTGGCTGTGGATGCTCCCAAGCCACGCTTATGCTAAAGGGAATGCCATCTAAACTACCCCTCAAGGTCCAAACTTCTCCATCTATTTCCAAGGCTTCAACCTTTATGTTTTCAGATATGCTTTGAAGTAAATAGAGGTCATGCCAGGCAAGATCCCAAAGGGGTGAGATGTAGCCTTTGCCTTTACCAAACCTTTCAATCTTTATAAACCTTTCTGGCTTTCTTAGAAATTGGGCGCATACGGAGTAGCTTTCTACCTCAGAAATATAGAGTTTTTCATGGTTTTTTATACTTTCAAACTCTTTTGAACTAAGGGCTGGTGGCTTTTCCAAAAGCACAGGAATATCCTTACTTAAAAACTCCTTTGCTATACTTACATGATACTTTGGGTCCACGGCCACAATAACGGCCCGCACATCCTCTTTCACATCACCAAAGTGGCAATAAAAAGGATAGGGCTTTTTCTCCTTAGATGGGTCTATATCACAAAGCACAAGCCTTTCACCCATCTGCTCCAACTTCCAAAAATACTTATTTCCCATATTACCAAGGCCAACCAAAAGCACATGCATGGCTTAAAATTTTAATACTTTCTTAGAAGCTTTAAATTGGTGTAAAATCTTTATCCCATGAGGGCTCTTCTATCGGTTTATTACAAAGAAGGTCTTGATGTGCTTTTGGAAGCTCTAAAAGAAAAGGGCTACGAAATAATCTCCACTGGTGGTACAGCCAAGTTTATAAAAAGCCTTGGCTATGAAGTAAAAGAGGTGGAAGAGATCACAAACTTTCCAGAAATATTGGACGGAAGGGTAAAGACCCTGCATCCTGCCATACATGGTGGCATACTTTACAGAGATTGGGTAGAAAAGGACAAGGAAGAGATAAAAAGGCTTGGTATAGAACCAATAGACTTAGTGGTAGTAAACCTTTATCCATTTGAGGAAAAACTAAAAGAAGACCTACAAGAGCAAGAACTTATGGAGTTTATAGATATAGGTGGGCCTACCTTAATTAGAGCCTCCGCTAAAAATTTTTATAGGGTGGCTGTAGTGGTGGACCCCCAAGACTATGCTTGGGTAGCCAATAAGATAAAGGAAGGCACCATTAGCCTTGAAGATAGGAAAAAATTGGCCATAAAGGCCTTTTCCTTAACAGCCTACTATGATGCTCTAATATCAAGGGCTTTGGAAAGGCTGTGGGAAGTGGACAGTGCCACACACTATTTCTCACTACCTATGAAGCTTTTTGGAAGTTTAAGGTATGGAGAAAACCCCCATCAGAAGGCTTGGCTATTTCATAACCCGCTTGAGGACCTTGGCATAGCAAGGTCTCACATACTGCAAGGTAAAGAGATGTCCTTTAATAACTACCTTGATAGCGATTCCGCTTTTAGGCTTGTAAGTGAATTCTCCAACCCTGCCTGTGTTATTGTTAAGCATAACAATCCTTGTGGTGTGGCCCTTGGCAAGAATCTATTGGAAGCCTTTGAAAAGGCCCTTTCTTCAGACCCAGAATCCGCCTTTGGCGGTATTGTAGCCTTCAACGATAGAGTAGAAAAACAGCTTGCAGAAAGGCTTACAGACATATTCCTTGAAGTTATTATTGCACCAGAATGGTCGGAAGAAGCCCTTGATGTGCTTTCCAAAAAGAAAAATCTAAGGCTCGTTCAGGCTCTCGGCTATTCCTTTTCCTTTGACATAAAAAAGGTAAGCGGTGGATATCTGTTGCAAGAAGAGGACAACATTGATTATGAAAAGCTAGAAGTAGTTTCCCAAAGGCATCCCACGGAAGAAGAAATGCAAGACCTTCTTTTTGCCTGGAAAGTATGTAGATATGTAAAGTCCAACGCCATAGTTATAGCCAAGGGTGGTAGAACCTTGGGCATAGGGTCGGGTAATGTATCAAGGGTGGATAGCTTACGCTGTGCCATTGCAAGGGCCCAAAGGTTTGGCTTTGACCTAAAAGGTAGTGTTATGGCATCAGAGGCCTTTTTACCATTTAGGGATAGTGTGGACCTGGCACAGGAAGTAGGAATAAGAGCTATAATCCAGCCAGGTGGGTCCATAAGGGATAAGGAGGTAATAGAGGCTGTAAACCAACATAATATGGCTATGGTGTTCACTGGCACAAGGCATTTTAGACATTAAAGGCCTTATAAAGCCACCCATTGTGACGGCTGGTTCATAACCTGCCAAAATATATCTACATTTTAGCAAGGTAATTTATTGTAGGTACCTAGCTGACAGAACAAGCCCCTTTTAGACCATGCATTAGTCTCACTACCTCTTCAAAGCCAAGGCCCAATTCTTTGAAGGTAATTATTCTTTCCTTTAACTTTTCTTCTTCTATGCCAGTAAGGCTTTCAAAATATGCGTAATCCATATCCAAAAATAAGCTTCCATGTAGAAGAAAGGCCTCTTTACCCATTCTCATAGCACAGGCAACCACCTTTTTGCCCTTAAAGCTTATCTCACCAAGGGTTGGATAGAAATAACAAAAATAGCCTTCATAACCTCCCCTATACCTACTCATATCAAAGGCAGAGTCCACCTTTTTTAAAAGCTCAAGCAACAAACCCATAAAGTTTATGTATATCTTTGAAAAGCTACCTCCCCAATCCTTCCTAAGGCCTGTATAGGAAAAGGACAGATCCCATCCATGAAGAAGGGCTCCGCCACCAGTAGGCCTTTTTACCACAGGAATGGAAAGATTTATAGGCTCTTGGGAATAGCCTAAGCTAAGGGTTTTTCCCTTCCATTGGTATATTCTAAAGCAGGGCCTTTGGCTTTCTTCTGTTATAAGAAGGTTATTCCAATCCCTTTCCATGTTTTCCTTTCCATTAAGCACCTCAAGGTAAGCTAAATCATAAGCTTTTTTACCTTCCACAGATTAATATTTTATGGTTATGGGTATTTTGGATAAGATTTTTGGCAAAAAGGAAAAGGAAGAGATAGATGTCTTAGAAATAAAAATCCCAAAGGGAGACTTAAGGCTATACCCCAAAGATTTCCTTGAAAAGGATCCAGACGCAAGGATAGAAGAGTTTTGGGTGGATGCTATAGATGTTTCAGAGGACGGTTATTGGATCCTTGTAGGAAGAAGGCATGGAGTATTTCAGCTCTATGATTGGAGTGGAAAACTACACAGACTTCCCTCCAGACCACCCGCACAAGTTATTACAGAAGCTCTTTTTAAAGGCTCCTATCTAGCCCTTTTGACACCGCCCTACCTGGTTGTCTATCTCCTTGAGGACAAGAGAAACCCCCAAACCTGGAAAAGCTTTAGAACTACCCAGGAGGGCGTGCGAGCCTCTGCTGGCCTGGATATAAGCGGAAATCTGCTTGCCTACGGCGTGGTAGGAGAAAGGGTTTATGTAATAGATATATCTGGAGGCTTTGGAACGGAAGGGTTGGAGTTTAAAAAGGTATTTTCTTACTCGGAGGCAAACATTGGAGAATTAAAGCTTCTTAGGTTTGTGGGTTCCACAAGGCTTTTGCTTTCGGGCACAAAGGGTGTGGCCCTTTACGACCTTGGAGGAAACCTTATAAAAAGACTAAACCATCCTTCTGGAAAGGGTGCCCTTGTGCTAAAGGATGGCATACTTCTTTCGGAGGGCAAGGAGCTTTTCTTCTACGACCTTCAGCTTGAATCTCCGCTAAAAAGCCTTACCACAGCCATAAACATAAACCATATGGATATATCCCCCGATGGGGACTTTTTGTTCCTTGCAGATGCAGAAGAAAATCAACTTGGTCTTGTTTATCTTCCAGAGTTTGTGCATGTGCATACCTTTGAAGGCTTTGGATATTCTGTGGTAAGAGTATCTTCAGATGGAACTATTTACACATGCACCCATACCTACAGGGATGATAAGGACTTTTACAACCTTAGGGCTATTACAACCAACTTAACCGAATTCCTTTTTGATGCGGACCGCCAATCCCAGATGTTAAGGAGGGCAGAAGAGGAGCTTAAAAAGCTAAAAGGAAGTCTAAAAAAGATAAGCCCAAGCACAGACCCTTCGGAGTTGGAGGAGTATAAGAGATTAATGGCTATGGACATGCCCATAAGGAGGGTAAGGGAGGTTATACTTCAAGCAAACAGAATAGTTGAAGAAGCCAAGTTTGAGGCCTTTTTGGAGAGTATAAAGTTGAAAATAGCACAAGATAGCATAACTGCAGAGGATCTAAAGGAAGTGGAAAACAGAATAAGGCTTGAAAGGGAGGAATGGGTAGAAAAACTAAAGGATATAAAGGGAGAGATTGAAAAGCACTTACAGCAAAAGCTCCAAGAACACCTTCAAAAGGTAAAAAAGGCCATAGCCACACTAAGCAGTGAAGATATAAGGGACTTTGAAAGCATTGAAGAAATAAAAGAGGCAAGAGAGTTTCTAAACAGACTCCCCAAAAGCCTAAGAGAAGAGGGACAAAAGGAACTTTCCCGAATAGTTCAAGAAAAACTGCTTGACAACAAGCTCAAAAGGTACAGGATAAGGATTGAAGATGCAAAGGTCTTTTTTGGGTCGGAGGAGTTCCCACGCTTTTCTGGTGAAAGGAAAAGGCTAAAGTGGAGGCTAAAAGTAGAAGATAGAGTGTTTATAAAGGATGAGGTTTATGCAAAAATAGCCTTTGAGAGAGAGGATGGTATACTTCTGGAACCCAAAAGGTATTCTAACCTGCTTTCTCAAAAGGATTTACGATCTTTGCCCCAATGGGTCAAAAAATACCTAAGACATCTCAATGGCCTCTTTGCCTATGATCCACCAAGAACTCCCCTGTTTGTATCTTACGAGGAAACGCCATGGTTTGTAAAGAACCTTGAAAAATTCACCTCCATCGTAAAAGAGCAAGTGCTATACTCGGAAGGTATACTCATACTTGAGGGTGATGCGGGAGTTGGAAAGAACTTCCTAGTGGAGGTCTTTTCTGCCCTTACCAACAGACCCCTATATATAGTTCCTTGCAACTCCAAGATGGAAAGGGAAGACATAACCTTTGTGTATGAGTTTGACCCCAAAAGAGGCACGAGGAGAGTTTACTCAGACTTGGTAAAAGCCTTGCAAACACCAGGTGCAGTCATATACTTTGACGAGATAAACACACTACCAGCTGGTATGGTAAAGCTTTTTAACCCTCTTTTTGACTACAGAAGGTATTTAACATTGCCCACTGGAGAGGTTATAAAGGCGCACAAAGAAGTAATCTTGGTGGGAGGTATGAACCCCCAAAACTACTTAGGTGTATCCGAACTACCCCAAGACATAAAATCCAGAGCAGACATACTCTTCATAGACTATCCACCCTTTGAAGAAGAGGGAGGCCTTTACAGTGCGGACGAAGCTCTCATTTTAAGAGACCAGGTGCCGGAACTTTCACTTTTAAGCTCAGAAGACTTCCTTTACCTGTGGCATCATGTGGTAAATGGAATAAAGGTCAAGAACATAGAAGGCATTGAAAGATTAGAAGAACACATATGGAAGCTTTTTGAACTCATAAAAATAGCCAACGCTATAAGGAAGGCTTACAGAGCCTATCAAACTCAACAATCGGAAGAACCAGTAGACTTTGTCTTTTCCATAAGGGATACAATAAGATGCGCCAGAAGGCTAAACAAGTATTCCGATGTGAAGGCGCTTGTGATAGATACCATACTTCCAAAAGTAAGTTCCCCATTAGAGAGGGAAATACTTAAAAGCCTTATTGAAAGGGTGTAAGGCTTTGAATTGCTATAAGGTATGTTTAGCATGTCCTATTTACTTTATTTTTGTATGTAAAAATTAATTTCACATATAAAATATGGAAGGAGTATAATAAGAATGGATGGCTAAAAGGCTGGTGGTTTTGTCTGCTAGCGAACTTATCCTTTCCTTTCTTATAGAAGGAAATAATGTGTATAAAATAAGCGCTGAGGAAAGGGGGTTCAAAAGATACACGGACAGCATATTTAAGGGTAAAGTGAAAAGGCTTGCAAAAGGTATGGACGGTGTTTTTGTAGATGTGGGTATAGGAAGAGATGCCTTTCTTCCTTTGAAAGGTGAAAACTACCGAGTTGGAGAAAGTCTTATAGTTCAGATGGTTAGAGAGCCAGAGGGAGAAAAAGGAGCAAAGCTCACAACCAACGTAAAACTGGTGGGAAAGTACCTTGTGTATTTTCCAAGGGGCAAAGATATAAGGTGTTCCAGTAGAATACAGTCAGAGGAAAAGGATAGGCTTTGTAGTTTATTGGAAAAAGACTTAAAAGAGGAAGGCGTAATCCTAAGAAGCGCAGCAGTAAGGGCCACACATGAACAAATAAAAGAAGAACTTGAGAAGTTGAGGGGTTTATGGCAACAGATAGAAAGGCGAGCAAAGGCATTAAAAAAGCCCCAGCCCATACTGGAAGAATATCCATCTTATATAAGGCTAATAAGAGACCATTGGCAAGATATGGAGGAAATAATATCTGATAACCCGCTCATATGGAATCACATAGCTTCCTTCCTTGAGGATTTTGAACCAGAACTTCTTAAGAAAAATCTGTATATAAAGGACCCAACGGCCTATGTGCATAAGTACAAACTTCAAGACAGCCTTAGGAGTGTGCTTAATAAGGTAGTTTGGCTAAAAGGTGGCGGCTACATATCCATAGAAGAAACGGAGGCCTTTACCATAATAGATGTGAACAGCGGAGATCCCACAGGCTCTTGTCATGAAGAAAATGCCCTAAGAACCAACCTTGAAGCGGTGAAAGAGATAGCAAAGCAGGTCATACTCAGGGACATAGGTGGTATAATTCTTATAGATTTCATTGATATGAAAAAACAAGAAAACAAGGAGCTTGTAATTAAAAGCATGCAACAGGCCTTTGAAGAGGAGACATGCAACATTACCATATATGGTTTTACAAAGCTGGGCATATTGGAAATGTCAAGGAAAAAATCTGGTAGGAGCATCAGTAAGCTCCTTACAGAGGCTTGCCCCTATTGTTCTGGTAAAGGCTATATAAAAAGTTCTTCCTTCTTCCTTTTTGAACTGGAAAAGGAAATAACAGATCAGGCCCACAAGGCCCTAAAAGTTCAAGTCCATCCCATAAGATACGAAAAGGTGAAAAAGGCTTTGCAATCAAAGGGCTATTCTCATATACAGGTAGATGAAAGCCATGATGTTGGTGTAAATAACTTTAACATAAGCCATGGGTAAAAAGATTGTATTTTTATTGCTTCTTTTGGTGGTAGGTTGCGCCAAAATTACAGAGGAGAAAAGGGCCCAGCTGGCCCTTGATGCTTACTCACAGGGCATGTCTGCCTATTCAAGAAGGGATTATAAGGAAGCTATAAACAAACTATCGGAAGCCCTCAAATACCTTGAAAACCTAAGCCCGCAAGAGATCAAATCTGCCAAATACACCATAGCGGAAAGCTATTACCTTAGAAAGGATTACATAAACGCCATAGTGTATTTAGAAGATTTTCTCTTTTACTATCCAGAAAGTCCAGAGGCAGAAAAGGTATATTTTATGGTGGTGGATAGCTACATGAAGGTGGCGCCAGATGCATACAGAGACCAAAGCTATACACTAAAAGCCATAGATAAGGCTAAGGAATTTCTCACCAAGTACCCAAACAGCCCATATGCAGACAGAGTAATAAGCTTAATAGACGATGCTCAAAGTAAACTGGCAAAGCATGAATACCTTATAGGAAGGTTTTATGAAGACTTTGGTTATTACTATTCTGCATCCCTTAGATATAAGAACCTTTTGATAAACTACCCAGAACAAATCTCCGAGGCTGAAGTGCTATACAGATATATAAAATCTCTACTTTTGGTGAAAAAACAGGCAAAGAAACAGGAAGATAAATACAAAGGATGGATAGAAGAGGCACAAAAGGAGTTAAAAGCTGTTAAATCCGAAGAGGATAAAAAAGCCATACAGAACAGAATAGCCTTTTTGGAAAGAGAGATAGAAAGATGGAAAAAGCTAGCAGAGGATAGCAAACAGGAAGGTTTAAAGCTCATGGGGAAGTATAAGGAGGTATACGGAGAAAATATTTACTATAAACAGTTGAAGGAATATGCAAGACAATAAGGAATTATTACAAATTTTAAAGAGTCTTCTTGAAGATAAGAAGGCAGAAGATATCGTTGTGTTGGATGTTTCAAAGCATACAAACATAGCCAACTACTTTGTTATCGCAACAGCCAACTCTCCAGTGCATGCCAAGGCTCTCCTAAAATACCTTTTGGAGGAGCTTGAAAAGAAAAACATAAAACCAGACCATGTGGAAGGTGCAGAGGAAGGAGCTTGGATTCTCATTGATCTTATTGATATAATAGTCCATATCTTTCTCAAGGAATGGAGGGAATACTATGATCTTGAATGGCTCTACTCAACAGCGGAGAGGTTAGAGCTATGAACCTAATAAAGATACTGTTGGCTCTTTCTTTGGTTGTGCTTTTCCTTTTATTTATAGCTCAGAACGCTGGATATGTGGAGGTAAGTTTTTTCTATACGGCTTACAAGGTACCGCTTTTTGTACTTTTACTCTTTTCCTTTACCTTTGGATTTTTCATCCCTTCCTTTTACTTTATCTTTAAGGAGGTTGGTCTAAAAAGAAGGTTAAACAGCATAGACCAGGGCCTAAAAGAGTTATCAAGGGGTTATATTAACAAGGCGGAACGTATCCTTGGAGGTCCAGCCAAGTCCCTTCAAGGCATAAAAAGCATACTTGCAAAACTTTTTATAGAACAAGGCAGAGTAGAAGAGGCAAAGGCTCTTGACCCAATTTTGGCAGGTCAAGCACTTTTAAAAGAAGAAAAACTTCAAGAAGCAGAGGAAGAGTTCAAGAGAGCTTTGTCTCAAGATGAAGAAAATATTAAAGCCATAAAAGGCCTGAGGGACCTTTACTCTTTACAAGATAGATGGCAGGAGGCACTTGAATATCAAGATAAGGTGCTTGACCTTTGCGAAAGATGGGAAAAGGAGAAACAAAAAAGAATAAAAGCAGAAATTTTGGCGGCACTTTACCAAAAAGAAAAGGAAGAAAAGTTTATAGAAAAGGCTATGGACCTTTACACAACACCCTTTGTATACGCAGTTTATATAAAACATCTACTTTCAAAAGATAAAACAAAAGATGCAAGAAAACACTGGGATAAAGTATTGTCCTTAAATTACCAAGAAGATGTTTTATGGAACCTTTTAGAGGATCAAGCCACACTTACCAAGTTGTTGGATACGGTGGAATCTAAGAAGGATATGATCTCACCAGATGTTCTTGCTATGGTTTACATAAGGCTAAACCTTCTTAGCAAGGCAAAAGAATTGGAAGAAGGCTTATCCGATCCCATAAAAGCCCTTTTATACAGCACTCTTTCCCACAAAGACCAGGACAAATATTGTCTGGCAAGTATAAAGGAACTACTAAAACCCTTTGTATGTAGTTGCGGGAAGGCTTATAATATTTATCACCCCTTATGTTCCGGGTGTTTAACCTGGGGGGAAATAAAAATAAGGAGGGTTTTTCATGCTGGTGGACGTTGAAAGAAAACTTGTAAGGCTAAAAATAGTGTATTATGGGGTGGCCCAGTCGGGCAAAACCACAAACCTTGAGAAACTTTCAGAAATGGAAAAATTAGACCTTGTAAGGCTTGACACACAAGGAGAAAGAACCTTAGTCTTTGACTTTACCACAAAGAAGGTACAAGTAGGAGATATAACCCTCTCCTTTGCCCTGTATACTATCCCAGGACAGGATATATATAAAGATATAAGGCTGACCGTGCTTAGAGGTGTGGACGGCTTGGTTTTTGTAGTGGATGCTCAAAGGGAAAGGTTAGCGGAAAATGTAAATTTCTATAGTCTTCTTAAGGCAGACCTTTTGCGTCTTGGGAAAAGCTTGGCAGATGTACCTTTAGTTATACAGTATAACAAGATGGATTTACAAAATGCTTTGAGCTACCAGGAATTAGAAAGATATATAAACGTTGATAGTTATCCTTCTGTATGTGCTAGCGCTATAAAAGGAGAGGGTGTATTGGAAACTCTTAAGATGCTTGAAGACTATCTCGTATCAAAGGTGGAGAAGATGTTGCTATGATATCGGGGTATTTATCATCACAGCAAGATTTGGTTGATCTTTTAAATGGCTGTCTTTTTAGCAAAGTAGGGGTGTTAAATATATTCCTTGGTGTAAATACTGTATCCCTTTATATTGACAGAGGTCTAATAAGAGGTTTTAAACTTGGCACAAGCGAAGAAGTACCAAATGTAAATAAAAGATCTATGCTTCTGTACCATCTTTCTGAGTTGATGGAAAACCCAGAGGCCTTTTTTACCTTTATAGAAGGCACTACAGAAGGCATAGTGGAGCTTGAAGATCCCATGTCTGTAGAAGAATTGGTTTTGCAGCTTCAACTGGTCCATAAGGAATTGAGGACCCTTGTGGATAGGATTATAACGCCTTTGGCTGTTGTGAAAGTATTAAAAAGCTTTGAGAAGAGCGATTTTTACGATGGGAAAAGCGTATACCACATACTTGTGTCCTCACCAGGTAGTTTGGTCGAAGAGATAAGAAATATTAGTTCTCTTTTCTCCAAGGGTTATTTGGATATAAATCAGTTTCAACATACAGAGGCTTTAAAGGAAGAAGTTGAGATTGACTACCCTATGAAAAACATAGAAACCGAAAGGATAAATCTTATAACCCTTTTGGAAAACTTCCAGCTTAGTAAGTTTACTGGGATAATGAGAATTACTGGAGATGACTTTGAGTTTGAGTTATATTACAAAAAGGGTCAACTCTTTGCAGTTTATCCATGCACTCCAGAAATATTTGATTTTTTACTCAATCCTAAAAGTCGGTCCTTTTTGAGCGTAATAAGGCTTGGTAGCAGCATGCTAGAACTCCTTATACTTAAACATGCTGAGGATAGAGTTATATGCGGTCTACCCGCTTCTTTCATGGAGATTGGAAAGATGCTAGTAGCAATGAGTGTGGAGGGTAGGACTGGTATTATAACCATCTATTCTGGAAGTTACAAAAGCCATATTTTGTACAAAAAAGGTGTGCTTTTAGGCATTATAAAAGAGGATGGAGAGGTTACAAAAATTATAAGTAAGATATCCTTTGAAAAGACAGGTTGGGTTGATGTAATCTTTTACCAACCAATGGAAAACATAAAGGATACAGTTCATCTCTTTTTGCTTAACGTTCTATATGGTATACTTTTGAGGCATGCAAGCCACCTCAATCATGTGGTGCTCTCTCAATTGTCTTCTTCAGAGGTGCTAAAATACCAAGAGGGTACTATCCTTTACAGAAGACGGCCAAGGGATGAAGGAGAAGCCTTTAGCTTTTTGCAATTTTTGTTAGATTTAAGCTATAATGTGCTTGGGCAAGACAGATTTGAACAAGAACTTGAAATGGCTCTTCAGCCCTATAGGGATATACTAAAAATTCTTAGGGTGGAAGAATATATTAAGCTACCAGAGGCATGAGGGTTTTGCTTGTTGAAGATGATCAATCCTTGGGGCAACTCCTTAAAGATGGCCTAAGCCATGAGGGCTTTCAAGTAGAATGGGTAAGGGATGGATACAGTGCAATAAACAAAATTATGGAGGAAGATTACGAGCTTGTGATTTTGGATATTATGCTACCCAAGATGGATGGTATAAAGGTTTGTAAAAAGATAAGAGAAACAAAGGATATGCCAGTAATCATGCTTACCGCCAAGGCTCAGATTGAGGATAAGGTGGAGGGCCTTTCTGCTGGTGCGGACGATTACATAACCAAGCCTTTCTCTTTTAAGGAACTTATAGCAAGGATAAGGGCTGTGTTAAGGAGGTACAAAAAGAATGGCCCAGATATACTCCAAGTTGGCGATCTGGAATTAAGGTTGAAGTCTCTTGAAGTTTATTATAAGGGTAGTAAAATACACACCACGCAAAAGGAGTTTAACCTCCTGAAGCTTCTTATGGAAAGGGCTGGGTCGGCTATTAGTAGGGAGGAGATATACGCAAAGGTGTGGGGATATTCTTATGGTGAAGGCTCCAACATAGTGGATGTTTATATAAAAAACCTAAGGAACAAACTTGGAGATAAGGATCACAAGCTTATAAAAACGGTAAGAGGATACGGTTATATGTTAAGCTTAGAAGATGTCAGTTAGGCTTAAAGCACTAATTCTTTTCTTTAGCCTTTATATAGGTAGTGTCTTTTTACTTTCCTTTTTGAGCCTTTTGCTTATAAGAAGTAGCCTTTATGAATATACCCTTAATTACATGGAATATCAGGTAAATCCCTTGATAGATTTTTACAAAAAGTATTACAAAAATCCAAATTTCTATGCCAAGCTCCTTTCAGAGGATGTGGTTTCAAGGGAGATAGCCAGTATTTTGGTGGATGAGAAAGGAAGGGTTGTAAATAAGGAAAGTTTTTTGGAAGGAAATATGCCAGAGGTAGAAGAGGGGGAAATTAGGCAGATGTTAAAGGAAAAGAAGGGCGTGGGAAAGAAGTATGCTTTTATAGTAAAAGACGTTGGGCATTATAAGCTTATTATATTGGGAAAGCTGGAGGGTATAAGAAAAATAGAGAGGCGAATATTAATTTTTACAGGCATATTAGTCTTATTTATATCTCTTCCTGCATCTTTGCTTGCAGTTTTTCTGATAAAAAGACTTCTGGAACCCCTATCTTATCTCAGAGAAATCTCAGAACTTATATCAAAGGGCCAGCTGGATATAGAAATAAAGGTGAGTGGAAGACGGGATGAGTTTGGGCTTTTGGAGGAGGCTTATGCCAATATGGTTGAGAGGTTAAAAAGCATAATTTTATGGCAGAGGGAGTTTATTAGGAACATAACCCATGCCTTAAAGACGCCCTTGGCCTACATAAAAGGACAGATGGAGCTTTTGCAGATTGGTGCCTACAAGGAAGAAAAGCTAAAGGAAATATACTCCAGAGTATATGCACAATCGGAAAAGATGGAAAGGCTTATAACCCAGCTTGCTACCATAATGAGGCTTGAATCTCAAATGCCACTAAAGGTAGAAAGGGTAAGCATAAACCAGCTTTTTGCAGAGATGGAAGAAGAGTATGAGTTTATCAAGGAGGAAAGAAACTTTTTTGTGGATTATCTTGAAGAAGACAAGGAAATAGAGGTGGATAAGGAGTATTTTAAGCTTGCTTTGAGAAACCTTATAGAAAATGCTTACAAGTATTCGGATAAAGGTACAAAGATAAGCCTTTACTTTAAGGATGGATGTATAGTGGTTGAGGATGAAGGCATGGGCATGGCTCATCCAGAAAAGGCAGGTGAGCTTTTCTACAGGGAGGCCACAGACAAGGATGGCTCAGGCCTTGGGCTATACATAGTAAAGCTAATAGCCCAAAAGAGCGGTATGAACATGAAGATAGAAAGTAAAAAGGGTCTTGGTACAAGGGTAAGCCTTTGCTATAATTTTAAATTATGAGAAAATTAACCTTTCTTATAGTCCTTCTTTTGGCCTTTGTAGCTTCTTGTAAAAAACAGCATGAGTTCTATGGCCATCTTTTTGACCAGCCAGCCTACAACTTTGAGCTAACAGACCATAACGGAAAAAGGGTAAGGCTCTCCGACTACACCAGCCAAGGCAAGATAGTGCTTATATTCTTTGGATATACCCACTGTCCCGATGTATGTCCCACAGCCCTTGAAACAATGGCAAAGATGATGAATTATCTAAGGCCGGAAGAAGCTCAAAAGGTGCAGGTGCTTTTTATAAGCGTGGACCCAGAAAGGGACACGGAGGAAGTGCTAAAAGGTTATGCGCCTTACTTTAATCCTACCTTTATAGGGCTGAGAGGGCCTGAGGAAGAAATAAGAAAGGTGGCAAAGGAGTATAAGGCCTATTACAAAAAGGTGGAAGGCCAATCGGCCAGTGGCTACCTTATAGATCATACGGCCACCATATACCTTATTACTCCAGACAACAAGATAAAGCTTCTTTATACACCTTCCAAGCAAGACCCAGAAAAAATGGCGGAGGACATAAAATTTCTCCTGAAAGGTTAATAAAAGAGATATTTCAAAGGAACGGCTTTAGACTGTCTGAAGAACAGATCAAGAGCTTTGATGTATACCTGAAAGAGCTAAAAAGGTGGAACAAGGTCCATAACTTGACTGCCATAGAGGAAGATGAAGAGATTGTCATAAGGCATTTTCTTGATTCTGTGAGCGTTAGCCTTTGTTTGGAAGAAAAGGGCATAAGGGTGGATGGGCTTTCTTTATGTGATGTGGGTAGCGGTGCGGGCTTTCCCGGTGTGCCATTGAAGATATACTACAAAGATAGTATAAACCTGACCCTTATAGAGTCTGTCGCAAAAAAGTGCGCCTTCCTTGAGTATATAAAGGTAAAGCTGGGCTTATCTTACAGGGTTATATGTAAAGATGCCCAAAGGGTAGAGGAGATGTTTGACCTAGTGGTGTGCAGAGCCTTTGGAAAGCTAAAGGACATATTACCCATTTTGGATAGGCTCTCAAAAAAATACATACTTATAATGAAAGGTGCTACCGTGCCGGAGGGCTATGATTACTGCAAAATAGACCTGCCGGACATAAAGAGCTATATCCTTTTTCTTGCAAAGACAAGGTAGCCCGTATGTGCCACCATGCTGTCCTGTGGTCTTAGCCTTTCCGGGTTTATCTTATAGTGCCTTTGAAGTATTTCCAAAAGGTCTATATCACAAAACATGCCTTCCATGGCTTTTATCAAAACGCTTACTTGGTTTGCGGTGGGCAGTATGCTTCCAAAGGATGCGCCAGCCTTTAGAACCTTCCAAACCTTTTCTATATAAGGTAGCGGGTCTTTTACATCTACAAAAACAGCATCAAAGAACTCTTCTGGCAGGTCTGCAAGCATAAAATCCATATTTTCAAGCCTTACATTCTGGCACAGTCCAAAGCTATCCCAGTTTTTCTTTGCCAGCTTGTAAAAGTCCTCTCTTACTTCATATACCCACACTTCTCCAGCAAGCTGGGAGAAAACGGCCGTGGATGCACCGCTTCCTACACCAAACTCAAGAAGCCTTTTGTCCTTTGAAAGGCCTAACCTAAAGGCGATATAGAAGCTGTCCTTGGGATAAACTATCTGAGTTTTTCTTTTAAATCCATAAAGTATGATGTCTTCAAGGGTTGGAACCAAAAGGCAAAAGCCCTTTACCACTTCACCAACTCTTTTGCCCACTATATCTTCAAACTTTATGGTTTTTCCCTTTAGGCTGAGGTTAAAGTCTTTATTTAGCAGTTTTACATACCTTTTTTCACTTTCCACAAGAAGTATATAATCTCCTTCTTTAAAAGTCATCTTAGCTCCAGTATAGCCCTACCAAGATTATAAGAAGCTATTGAGTATTTTAAGGCATATTCATAATCGCCAACCCTGTAGTTTTCTCTGGCCACTTGATAAAAAAGAAGCTGATAGGCAAATAGCTGTGAGTATTTTTTAGAGTATTTTTGAGTTTCGTTAAGAAGTATGGATGCTTTCCTTAATCTTTTACTGGCAACAACTTCATCTTTCCCAAAACTCTCTGGAAATTTGATGTTTTCAAGGGCTTGCAATATTTTGTCTGCAGATCTTAAGGCCTTTTTGTCTCCTCTATTGCAGGCAAGGTTTATCAAAGATTCGGCCTCTCTCATAAGGTCCTCATAGACCATATCTTCCCTTAGAGCCATATACCTTGCCTTAAGAAGAGAACAATCAAGGGCAAAGGCGTTGAGAAAGGTAATAAAAACTATTAACCAAAACACAGGAATGTTATTATAATATAACTTCATATGGTGCTTGGCATACTTAGGGTAGAACTTTTCTTTCCAGAAAACGGTTCTCTCAAGGAAAAAAGGCATTTTATAAGGTCAATAAAGGATAAGGTAAGGTCTTCTTTGAACGTATCAGTGGCAGAAGTAGACCATCATGACCTCTGGCAGAGAGCAAGCCTTGCCTTTGTATGCGTGGCTGGTGAAAGGACAATAGCGGAAGATACGCTGGTAAAGACTAAAAAGCTATTAGAAAGGTTTTACCCAGAATTCTTACTAGACTTAAGAGTGGAGTTTTTAAACTTTTGAGATAAGCTCTGCAGCATTTATTATCTGACTGTTGGGAACAACAAGGTCCGCACCCAACTCTTTTGCCAAGTTTATAAGGTCAAGCCTTTTATGTCCGCAGTAGGCTATCACTTTGGCCCCTTTTTCCTTTAAGCTCTTTATTATTTCCGGGGAAAACTGCTCAAGGTTTATAAGGACAAGCTCCTCTCCTTGATGATCCCATCCAGTTCTTACCTCATGGCCACTTAGAGAAGACCTTATCCTGCTAAGAAGTATTAGGTTCTTTTCCATGAGAAGTATTTTCATGCTTCAACACCTCCAGAGAGTTTAAAAAGCTTTTCTTGAACTCCTCTTTGAACTTGTGGGACCAGAAGGCTACCTTTAAAGTGTTTCCTTCAAGCCTTACCCAAACTTTCCTATGAACTGTATAAAAGGCTATTAGCATACCTCCCACAACCAAGATGGAACCAAGCCATATGATAGGTGTGCCAGCTTGGCGTGACACCTGAAGGCCACTAAAATATTGAGGTTCAAAATCCACAAGGAAAAAGATATAAGGAAAGTCTTTGAGCTGTGCCAGCTGTGACTGGGCAAATATGGTAAGCTCTGGAGAATATACCACCGGCACATCATAGGATTTTCCATCCATCAGTACCTTTACCACCATAGCAGGCTTTAACTCTCCTTGAAAGCCCTTTTGTTCATCCTCAAGGTTTAGGGTGGATCTGTCTATGGAAAGAAGCATATTCTTAAACTCGGAGACCTTCCCCGCCTTTAGCTCCACATCTCCCAAAAAAGCTTTCTGTGGATCCTTAGGCGCCAAATTTTTGTCAAAGATGGCTATCTTGGCTTTGCCCGCTTCTCCTGTAAGCCCATAGGTGGCTTGAAATATCCTATAACTTCCAAAGTCAAAAGGAGAGTTGACCGCCGTTGTACCCCTTGCCACCACTTTACCATCTTGAATTATCCTTATATCGCTTTCAAAGCTCGCTATGGCATCTTTAAAGGGTGTTTCTTTTACTTTGCCTTTCCTTTTAAACTCTTCCTCGTAGCTGACTATTCGGAAGTCTTCCAGTTCTATCTGAAAGGGTAGCTTTATAGCCTTCTCCTTGGCTGGAATAATAAGAGTATCGCTTTTGGAGCCTTCCGGCACTATTACAGTGCCTCTTATTCCCCATAAGGCATCAATAAGGGCTCCAGCCATTATAACCAAAAGCCCTATATGTACCACATAGACGCCAAGGCGTGAGAATTTACCCTTTTCTGCATAAAAGTATGTCCTTTCACCCTCCTTTTCCATAAAGACCTTAAAACCCATCCTTTGAAGGAATTTAGCTATTTTTTCTTCTGATGGATTTATATGTATTGATATAGGTTTAAGGTGCTTTTCCATATGTTCATCCAGCTTTTGAAACCTTTCTTTTGTAAAGGTTTGTATCCAAATCCTTGGAAGTCTTTTAAAAGAACAAGCTATAAGGTTTATGGCAAGTAAAACTATAAGCCCCATGTAATACCAAGAGTGAAACACATCCGTTATCCAAAGCCTCCAAAACCAATAACCAAGGTCTGCACCAAACCTATCAAGGTAAAACTCTATAGGTTGATTTTGTTGCACATAAGTAGACCCTACCATGGAAAGGATGCCAAGGACTATCATGATAAAAATGGCGAGCCTAAGGTCTGCAAAGAAGTCAAAGATAAAGGACCAAAGGTTTTTCCTCTTTGAGTATTCTTCTTTTAGATAAGTATATACACCCAAAAGGTAAGAGAATAGCGAAAAGCTAAACAGAGCAAGGGCGCCACCCAACAGGGCAAAGTATATTACGCCACGCTCCTCAATATGAAAAAGACCAATTATAAGCACAGCTATAAATAGGAGAAAAGATATGACCAAAAGAGCATACCCTTTAAAACTATAGACAGCATTTAGCATGGTAAAAAAATATAATGCATTTCTGTAAAGTCTGGTTTATAAAATAAGATGCCTAGCGGTGTCTGTTTTTGCTAAAGATGAATTAGATAAAAAGCCCCTTAAATATCTTAATCTACCCTTTGGAAACCTGTATTATATAAGGCCTTACAGTATGTTGGACACCAAAAGGTAAAGTAAGTTTATGTAAAACACAAACCAATTTGATGGACATGTAGTATTATATTGACAATGAATTTCAATTTGTATTATAATATGAGCATGCTTAAAAGTATCCATATAACAGTATTGGTCCTTTCTGGAATTGCCTACGCCTTTTACCCTTTTAATGCGGAAGACACCAATACATTGGGAAGCTTTGGCAGGTTACAGATTGAAACAAACTATGCCTATTTTAAAAACTACGATGGGTCTTCCCACCAAGATTATATACTTCAACTAACTATGGGTATAACACCAAAAGTGGACTTGGCGGTGGTATTTCCTTACTCTGCTTTTAGATATCCAGATAGGGAAGACCTAAAAGGCTTTAACGATGCTTCCATATTTATAAAACACATACTTTTGGACCAAAAGGACTTCAGGCTTGGCTACAAAATAACCGCCGTACTTGATACGGGTAAAAAGGGGATAGGCTACGGGAAGCCAGTATACAATGCAAACGTAATGCTTGAAAAAGATATTGGAGATAGCACTCTTAACTTTAATGCCTTTTATACAAAGGCTGCGCAGGTGGAAGAACTTAGAGATACCTATGGTTTTTACCTTCATGCATACACAAACCTTTATAAATACCTTACCTTTGGCGGAGAGTTAAAGTATTCCATACCAGAAGAGAGGGATATAAAAAAGAAGGACATACATATTTTGATAGGTGCTGTTTTTCATCCTACTGATAGAATAGATATAAGCTTAGGCCTACACAAAAGCTTAAATAGGGATAAAAGCTTTTCCAATTATGGCCTTTTGGCTGGCCTTCTTATGAAGTTTTAGACTATAACCATCCTAAAAACTTTCCTAAATTTATTAGTTATGGACCTTCAGAAAAAGATAAAGCTCATGTCAAGGCTTGCCAGCTTTGAAAGGGAGGGGGATATAAACTTAGAAAACTGTATATTTTATGCCTCTACTCCAAAAGGCAAAGTGCCCATTCTAAAACTTATGCAAACTACCATGTGCGATAAAAACTGCGTGTATTGCGCCTTTAGAAGGGATAGGGACCAGACCATAAGGATGGCTCTAAAGCCAGAAGAGATAGCAAGGGGCTTTATGGATCTATATGGGGCTGGAAAGGTTAGGGGCCTTTTCCTTTCTTCTGGCATCTTTGGAAATCCAGAGTTCACAATGGAAAGGATGATAGACACGGTAAAAATACTTAGAGAAAAGTATGAGTTCAAGGGCTATATACACCTTAAGATTATGCCAGGTGTATCCCTTCAAACGGTGGAAGAGGCCGTAAAGGTGGCAGACAGAGTATCCATAAACCTTGAAACTTCAAAGGAAGAAAGGTTACAAAGCATAGCAAAGGGCAAAAGCATACTAAAAGATATGCTTCCCAAAATAGAGTATGTGGATAGACTAATAAGGCATATAAAGGGAAAAAGCCAGATAACACAGATGATGGTAGGTGTGGGCGATGAGAAGGACGAGGAAATAATAAGGGCTGTAGTTTATCTCAATAAGAACTTTAGACTAAGCAGGATTTATTTTAGTGCCTTTTTCCCAATTTCTTATACACCACTTGAAAACAAACCGCCAGAGAACCCTTTGAGAGAATACAGGTTATACCAAGTGGACTTTTTGGTAAGAGAATACGGCTTTTCCTTTGAGGACTTTAAGCCCATACTAAGGGATGGGAACCTTCCCCTTGAAACAGACCCAAAGACGGCATGGGCTGAGGCAAACAAACACCTATTTCCCATTGAGATAAACACGGCTGACTATGATATGCTTATAAAAGTCCCCGGTATTGGTAAAAGGACAGCAGAGGAGATAATAAAAAGGAGAAAAGAAAAAAGGCTTAAATCCGTAGAGGACTTAAAGGGCATAAGGAATGTGGATAAGATTTTGAAATATATAACCATGGAGGGTAAAAATTTTTACAATAAAGTTTAATGCCATATAGTAAATAATATGCCGATGAGATATTAATCAAAAATAATGTTCCTATACTTGCCTAAAATAAATTAGACAATTAACACGTTGAATGAGAAATTAACTAATTAGTGGCTTGCCGCTGTCTGTATCTTTGCTAAAAATAAATGAGACAAACAATGTAGGCGTATGTTCTAAAGCCATCCGTAAGTCCTTGCTACCTAAATTTTAATAAGTACGGTAGGCTGTGCCACTACAAGGGATGAATTTCTCATTCAGCACGATAGAGTTTAATGCTATATCACAAATAATACATTGAAATTTTAGGAACCTTCCTTGCAAGCGCCATCAATATAACGCTACTTGCCAAGTATATATTCGTAATCTTCCCTTTCTCTTATCACCTTATAGCTTCCCTTTTCTACCAGTACCTCGCAAGCCCTTGGCCTTAAGTTATAGTGTGAGGACATGGCAAAGCCATAGGCTCCCGCAGAAAGCACCGCCAAATACTCTCCCCTTTCCACCGCTGGCAATTCTCTATCAAGGGCCAAAAAGTCCCCAGTTTCGCATATTGGTCCTACCACATCCGTCTTTATATAAGGCCTTTCCTTTATTGCCACAGGCACTATGTGATGGTAGGCCTCGTACATGGCTGGCCTTACAAGGTCATTCATACCCGCATCCACTATTACAAAGTGTTTGTGTCCCTTATCCTTTATGAACTGTACCTGTGTAAGCAATATGCCCGCATTACCCACTATGGACCTTCCTGGCTCAAGGATAAGCTTAGCCTTTACATCCTTAAGGTTAGGCAGTATGGCTTGCGCAAGGTCCGTAGGGTCTGGATTGGATTGTTCTGGTTTATACTTTATACCAAGACCACCGCCAAGGTCAAGGTATTTTATGTCAAAGCCAGACTTCAATAGGTCGTGGTAAAGCTCTACCACTTTTTGTGAGGCTTCTATGTAAGGAGAGGTGTCCAGTATTTGAGAGCCTATATGGCAGTGTATGCCAACTACTTCAAGGTTTTTCAGTTTTCCCGCATACTCGTATTCCTTCTTTGCACTTTTTATATCTACGCCAAACTTGCTCTTTTTCATGCCTGTGGATATGTAAGGGTGGGTTTTGGGGTCTACATCTGGGTTTACCCTTATGGCTATACGTGCCTTTTTGCCAAGCCTTCCAGCTATATCATTTAGCACGTCCAGCTCCATATGAGATTCTACGTTAAACATGAGAATGTCAGAGCTTATAGCATACTCAAGCTCCCTTACCGTTTTGCCCACGCCCGCATATACTATTTTGGAAGGTTCTACTCCAGCCCGTAGGCTGGCATATAGCTCTCCACCAGATACAATATCCGCACCCGCACCCTCTTCCTTAGCCAAGGCTATTATATGGGGGTTGAAGTTGGCCTTTACGGCATAGCATATAAGGGCCTCTGGAAAGGCTTGACTGTAAGCCCTTAATCTATCCCTTATGTAGCTGGCACTGTAAACGTAAAGGGGAGTTCCCAGCTCTTCTGCCAAGGCCCTTAGGGAAACACCCTCAAGAAATAGCTCTTCCCCTCTGTATTCAAGGTATGGATTGTATTCACCAAGCATGGTGCTTTATTATACAACAGTTTAGGCTTCTTTTTCATAAGACAGGTACTTGATCACATAATCGTACATTGATACGTAAGCCAGCACTACAGAAAGCCAAAGCAAAAGGTTTGAAAACTCAAGGCTAAGGGACAAGGCTAGGAGCGTTAGAAATTCTAAAAAGGCCTTTGCCTTTCCAAAGTAAGAAGCGGGCATAATATAGCCCTTTTCTACCGACAAACTTCTCAGGAAGGAAACCGCAAGCTCTCGCAAAAGCAAAAGCACAAAAGGCAAAAGGCTTATTTCTTGCCTATAGAGAAAAAAGGATAATATGGAAAGTACGAAGGCCTTGTCTACAAGCGGGTCAAGAAGAATTCCAAGCTTGCTAACCTCCTTGTTTTTCCTCGCTATTCCACCATCCAACCAATCGGATACACCAGCCAAAAGTATAAAAAAGCCCGCAAGCCTCCTGCTTTCCTCCTCTAAGGCATATAGAGTTGGCACAATAAGAAAAAACCTAAGAAGGGTTATAGCTATGGCCATGGCTTTATTTTAAGCCAGTTAGAGTGCTTTCTTCAAGTTTTTATACTCCACCGTTGTGGCCATTTCAAATATTTTGAAAAAAATTGAAGCTGTGTTGCAACTCTTTCGCCTATTTTAAACCTGCCAAATTATAAAACATCAGGCGGGTTCAAGACCCGCCACTACTTTTGGATTTTTTATTAGTAGTTGCACGGCATGCCGTGCTTCTACATTTCTTGTCTCATTTATTTTTAGCAAGAAGGTATGATGGTATCCCAGCTTCCTAATTAATTTCTCACCCGGCGTGTATTCGCCTATAATTAATAGGTATATGAAGCTGTTATACTTTGCCATACTTAGAGAAAGGCTAAAGAAGGATCAAGAGGAATTAGAGTTCAAAGGCACCATCTCACAACTACGCCAGCTTCTAATTGAAAAATATCCAGAGTTGGAGCCTGTTCTTAAGGTGGTTAGGTTTGCGGTAAATGAGGAGTATGTGGGAGATGAATACCAGCTAAAAGGGGATGAGAGGGTAGCACTAATACCCCCTGTGAGCGGTGGATAGAAAAGCCCTAATAGTAAGGCTATCTTCTTTGGGTGATGTGGTTCTTACCTCCTGCCTTATAGACCCTTTGTTGGAGTTGGGCTACAAGCCGTACCTTTTAACCTTTAGACCTTATGGAGAAGTCTTCTTAGAGGACCCAAGGCTTGAGGTCCTTCAGGTGGAAAAGGAAGAGCTTTTTAGCAAAGAAAACCTTAATAGGTTAAAGGGTTTTGACCTTTACTTGGACATGCACAAAAACTTAAGAACATTACTTTTAAGGCTAAGGTTGGGAGGAACTTGGAAAAGTTATAAAAAACATTCCTTAAGACGCAGGCTTGCCATATACTTCAAAACCTTCAGAAAGGATTACAGCGTAGTATACGCCTATCTTCAAACCATAGGTTATAAAACTGGCAATCCAAAGATAATTCTATCGGAAGAAAGGTTAAAAACATGGAAAAAGAAGCTGGGAGATAGGTATGTGTGTATAGGTCCTGGAGCAAGGTATGAAAAGAAAAGATATCCATACTTTGATAGGGTGGCGGAGCTTTTTGAAAGGGAAGGTTATAAAGTGGTCTTTGTAGGAGATGAAAAAGACAGGAATCTGTGTAAAAACTGGACAGGTATAAACCTTTGTGGTGCTTTGTCCTTATTGGATGTGTTGGCGGTAATAAAGGGTGCCATGCTCTTTATTGGCAATGATTCTGGGCTTTTACATATGGCAAGGGCTGTAGGCACAAAGGCCGTGCAGATATACGGAGGAACTCACCCCACCTTTGGCTTTGCCTTGAGTAAGGAAGAAGGCATATATCTTTTAAAGGACCTTGATTGTCAACCTTGCGACTTACATGGAAAAGGAAAGTGCAGGCTGGGAGGTTATCCCTTCCCATGCCTGCAGATAGAACCAGAGATGGTTTTTAAAAAAGCCTTGAGCCTATTACCAAGTTAGAACCCTTCCGGCCATACCAAGGGTTGGAAGAGCTTGCGTTGGAGTAAGCACTGGGAAGTTATAGGCTAAATCTTCTTCTTTCATGCCGTTCAGGTCCAAAGATTGCTTGCATGCTACCATTTGAACGCCGTTGTCCAAAGCAAGCTTGATAAAGTAGGAAAGGGGCTGTCCACCTTCCATGGGATAGATGCTGTCCGCCACACCCTTCTTGAGAAGCTCAGTGGCTGGACCGGTAAAATAAACTACCACGTTCATATCTTCCGCCGCAGCCGTGGAGGCAAGGAAAAAGGCAGAAGGAAGCCTTTTGGGATTTTCCTTTCCGGTGAGGAGTATTATTACTAAGTCGGGCGCCTTTTGTTCCATTTTAAACCTCCTTTTAAGAGTATTTATACATTATTATATCCTTAAAGCTATAAGTAATAGACCTACAAGTTCCAACTTACACAGTGATTTTCATCATAAATTGGAGTAGAATATTAACTTTAAAATTAAGACCAAGATGCAAAAGTTGTTCCACTTACTTATTGCCCTTCTCCTCTTCTTTGTGGATTTTGTCCATGCGGAACACCATCATGAGGACCACAAAATACATACCGATTGTAGCCTTTGTATTATTCAATACACTCCAGTAGATAACAAGATTCAAAAATTAGACCTCAAGCTTTCGCCCCTCTATCCACATATTGAAAAGCCTCAAAAACCAATACAACCCAAAGAAAAACTCCTTGTTAAAAGCACCTATAACAGGGCACCTCCTGTGGTGTAAGGCTTCTTAAGGACCTTTTATCTCAAAAAACTACTACAGGAGGTGCTTGACATGAAAAAGTTAGCTCTTTTACTTGGTATATTTAGCCTTTCCTTTGCTCAAGAGAGCTTAGAAGAGCTAAAAAGACAGCTTGAGGAACAAAGAAAGATAATAAAGGAGCTTGAAAAGAAGATAGAGGCCTTAGAAAAGGCACAAAAGGGCCAAGAGGAGAAAAAGGCCGAAAGGCCCTTGCCTGCAGACAGAAGCCTACAGCTAAGGGCAAAGTATGACGACAGGCTAAAAGCTTACCAGATAACCCCTCTTAGGCAAACAGCCTTTTTGCCAGACATAGCCTTTATAGTGGATACCTCTTTGGTAGGAAGAAACAGAAAGGATGAGGAATACAAAAGCCTTGAGATACCGGGCCTTTTCCATGCACACAAGCATGAAGGGCATGGCCACGCTGGCCTAAACGAAAAGAGAGGCTTTAACCTAAACTACGGAGAGCTTTACCTTTATGCGCCCGTGGACCCATACTTTGATCTCTATGCCACCATACCCTTCTCGGAGGAAGGTTCAGAACTGGAAGAGGCCTACGCAGTTACCAGAGGCTTGCCCTTTGGCTTCCAACTAAAGGTAGGAAAGTTTAGAAGCTCCTTCGGAAGGCTAAACGCTCAACATCCACACACTTGGGACTTTGCCACCCAACCCCTTATCAATAAGGTCTTTTTGGGAGAGGATGGACTTGTGGAAAAGGGCATAGGTTTAAACTGGCTTGCGCCCACACCCTTTTACTTACTCTTTGGTGCGGAGGTTTTGCAGGGAGAGAATGAGCAAAGTTTTGGTACAGATGGCTTTGAAAAAGGTACTGTAAAGGTCTCAGACACGAGAAAACCCAACCTGTATGTGGGCTATGTAAAAACTTCCTTTGACATTGGAAACCTTTCTTTACTCGCTGGACTTTCTTACGCTCAAGGTAAGGCACGCATAAACCACCTTGAAGACGAAGATAATCCTCATGCTTTTGCTGGTAAAACCAAACTCTATGGCCTTGATCTAACAGCCAGATACCAGATAGACAGCATAAGGTATATATCACTGCAAGGTGAGTATATGTATAGGGATCAAAAGGGCATAAGGTACAATTTTGACCAAAATAGCAATCTTATAGGCTCGCCTTACATCACCAAGAAACAGGGAGGCTTTTACCTACAGCTTGTAGGTAGGATAAACAAGCAATGGAGAGTGGGCATCCAGTATAACCTAATAAACAAAAACACTGTAAAGGTAGACGGCACAAAAGAGGACCTTCCCAAAAACCTCCCGGCCTACTATGCCATGGTGGAGTATGGCCCTACTGAGTTTTCACGCATTAGGCTACAATTTGGAGAGAACAGAGCCTTTTACAAGGATGGTGTGAGAAAGCCGGTAAAGGAGGTCATCCTCCAGTTTAACTTTGCCATAGGAGCCCACGGCGCCCATCCCTTCTGAGGAGGAAAATATGAAAAAAGTATCCTTTAAGCTTTTGCCTCTTTTGCCCTCCTCGGGGGGCTTTCTTTATATGTTATCTTGTGGTTGTGGACATTGTCCCGCATGCCTTGGCTCTTCCGCCAGTGTGGTAAGCCTTGCCCTATACATTGGCACAAAAAAGCTTTTAGGGAGGAAAAGCCATGAGAAGCCTATTAATACTACTCCTTAGCCTTTCTCTTTCCTTTGCCCAGCTAAAGGTGGTTGCTGTTTATCCTTGGATAGGTGAGCTTGTTAAGGAAATAGGAAAGGATAAAGTAAGGCTACATGTTATAGCCAAGCCCACTGAAGATTTTCACTTTGTAGTGCCAAGGCCTTCCCATATAGCAAAGCTAAGGGATGCAGACCTCCTTATCATAAACGGCGCAAGCCTTGAGATAGGCTTTTTGCCGCCCTTGATCCAGCAGTCAAACAATCCTAAAATACAACCCGGAAGGGAAGGTTTTTTGGACCTTTCAAGCTTTGTAAATCTAATAGAAAAGCCTCTGTCTGTCTCAAGAGCTATGGGAGATGTGCATCCTGAGGGCAATCCCCACTACAGCTTAGACCCCCATAACATACCCATATTGGCAAGGGCTATAAAGGATAAGATGTGCCAACTTGACAAAAAGGACTGCACCTTTTATACATCCAATCTTGAAGGCTTCTTAAAAAGATGGAGCCAAAAGCTGAAGGAGTGGGATGAAGGCTTCTCCAAGCTAAAAGGTACAAAGGCCATCCAGTACCACAAGACTTATGAGTACCTCTTTGTGCGATACGGCATAGAAAATGTGGGTACTCTTGAACCATTGCCCGGTCTTCCTCCTACCGCCAAACATCTGGAAGAGCTAATAAACAGGTCAAAGGGAGTCAAATTTGTGGTTTATGAAATCTTTGAAGATCCAAAGCCTGCCAAAAGGGTGGCGGAGGCCATAGGAGCCAAGGCGGTTGTGCTTCCTCATGATGTAGGTGCGGAGGGTGTAAAGGACCTATTTGGCCTTTTTGATGAAATACTTAGGAGGCTTTCAAGATGATGGACATATTTCTAAACAGCTTTCTGCTTTCTGTGGTGCTTGTGGGCATCCATGCCTACTTTGGAAGAGAGATAGTAAAAAGGGGCATAATCTTTACCGATATTGCGGTGGCCCAGTTTTCCGGTGTGGGCCTTGCCCTCTCCCTCCTTCTCTTTCATGGAGAACACCTTTACCTTTTTTCTTTGGCTTTTTCCCTCCTTGCAAGCCTCCTTATAGCCCTCTCTCAAAGGATCAAAGAATACACAGAAGCCTTTATAGGCCTTTTGTATGCTTTGGGTTTTTCTTCTGTGGTTCTTATCCTTTCCTTTTCACCCTTTGGTATGGAGGAGCTCAAGAAGATAACGGCCAGCGACATACTCTTTGTGCAAAGGGAGGAGGTCTTCAAAACAGCCATAATTTACTTTGTTATAGGCCTTCTTCTCTATTTTAGAAGGCGTCTCAAAGAGTTTTTTCAAGAGCTTTCCTTTTTTGTCTTCTTTTCTCTTACCCTTGCCAGCTCGGTAAAGCTTGTGGGCGTCTTGGTGGTCTTTTCTCTTCTGGTAGCTCCAGCCTTGGCCTCTCTGCTACTTGGTAGAGGCCTCATCTTTGCTTGGGTCTTTGGCACTCTTTTGAACCTTTTGGCCATAGGCCTTTCCTTTAAGCTTGACCTTCCTACAGGCTACAGTATGGCCTTTTTACAGTCTTTGGTGGCTATCTTACTTTTTCTTGGTAAGCTGGCTCTTGTAGCCAAAAATACTCTTCCCTCTCAGGACCGGTAGAAAGCATCACAATAGGCACGCCAAGGTAGCTTTGGATAAAGTCCAGATAGTCAAGAGCTTCCTTTGGAAGCTGGGAGAGGCTTTTTGCACCCTTTGTGTCCCTTTGCCACCCCTTAAAGCTCTTGTATATGGGCCTTATGCCTTCCAGTTGGCTCAGACTTGCCGGAAAGTGGTCAATGGTCTGCCCTTTATACTCATAAGCCACACATAGTTTTATCTCTTCAAACTCATCCAAAACATCCAGCTTGGTGATTATTAGGCCGTCAAGGCCGTTTACCTCCACCGCATACTTCAAAGCCACAAGGTCCAGCCATCCGCATCTCCTTGGCCTTCCCGTAGTGGCCCCATACTCTCCACCCCTCTCCCTCAGTTTTTCTCCCATCTCATCCTTTAGCTCCGTTGGAAAGGGCCCTTCACCCACCCTTGTGGTGTATGCCTTTGATACAGCCCAAAAGTTGGCATCAGAAAAGTACTTTGGAGGAAGGCCCGTTCCACTGGAAAGGCCCAAGGCGGAGGCGTTGGAAGAGGTCACATAAGGATAGGTGCCCATATCCACATCAAGCATGGTTCCCTGCGCACCCTCAAAAAGCACCCTACCCTTAAAATCAAGAAGCCACCTCGTAGTATCTATCACCCTATCTTTTATCTTATTGTAGCTTTCCATAGTTTTTTCAAACATCTCCTCAAGGTCAAGCTTGTGGTTCTCACAGTAGACCTTCTCACAAAGGTCCTGCACAAACTCCAGATTGTCTTTTATGAGCCTGTAGGTCCTGTCCTTGTCCTCAAGGTCGCATACTCTTATGCCCTTCCTTCCATACTTGAACATGTAGGAAGGACCTATACCCCTCAAGGTGGTGCCTATCTTGCCTTTTCTTTCAAAAAGAGAGTCAAGCACCTTATGATAGGGCATTACAAGGTGCGCCCTGTTGCTCACAAAAACCCTGTCCCACACCTTTAGACCTTTCTCTTCAATGTCTTCCATCTCCTTTACAAGTAGGTCCAAATCTACTACCATGCCTTGGGCTACTATGCCTATGGTATGGTCATGGAGTATACCTGTTGGCAAAAGGTGAAGTATGAACTTGTCTCCACCTACCACCACCGTGTGGCCCGCATTGCTACCCCCTTGGTATCGCACCACTGCATCAAAATCCGCAGAAAGCAAATCCACCACCTTTCCCTTTCCTTCATCGCCCCACTGGGCACCAAGCAAAACAAGATGTTTTTTCATCGCACCGCCTCTTGAAGTTCTTCCACCTTCTCTCTTATAGCCTTTAAAAGCTCTCCTATCCCCCATCCCTTTTCCACAGAAATCACCACAGCCTTGCTATCCATAAAGGCTGGCTCTGTAAGATATTTAATATCTTCCTCCTTCTCTACCACCTTATCAGCCTTGTTAAAAACATATATAACAGGCTTTTCATCGGCAGAAAGGTCCTTTAGAATCTCTTTTACTACCTTTACCTTTTCAAGCCACTTTTTGTCCGAGATGTCTATCACATGCAAAAGGATGTCCGCCTCTTGTACCTCCTCAAGGGTAGCCTTAAAGGACTCTATAAGCTCTGGTGGAAGCTTCCTTATAAAGCCCACCGTGTCTGTAATAAGCACCTTTATATCCGGAAAGAGGAACTTGGCAGAGGTTTTTGTATCCAAGGTGGCAAAGGGCATGTCTGCCACAAAGGTTTCCCTGCCAGTCAAAAGCCTCAAAAGGCTTGACTTTCCTACATTTGTGTATCCTACAAGGGCAACCCTTACCACCTTTAGGTCTCCAGAGCTTTCCCTTCTCTTTCTCTGCTCCCTTCTCTGTCTCTTTATATCCTCAAGCTCCTCTTTTATCTGCTGTATCCTCTTCTTTATCCACCTTCTCCTTATCTCCGCCTCTTGCTCACCGGGACCCCTCGTACCCACACCACCACCAAGCCTAGACAGCTCCTTTCCTCTTCCATAAAGCCTTGGAAGTTCATAAGTTAGCTTGGCAAGCTCCACCTGAAGCTTGGCCGTTTTTGACTTTACCCTTCTGGAGAATATCTCAAGCACAAGGTCCGCACGGTCCATAATCTTTCTACCTATGGCCTTTTCAAGGTTTGCCACCTGCGATGGGCTTAGAAAGGTATCAAAGATGATAACATCAGCACCAGTGCCTTCAGCCACCTGTTTTATCTCCTCTACCTTTCCAGCGCCCACATAAAACCTTGGATCTGGATGGCTTTTCTTCTGGAGTATATAACCTATGCACTTGCCACCTACTGCTCTTACAAGCTCCTTAAGCTCCTCAAGGGATTCCCTGCTTTCTGGCTTATTGGATTCTAATAGGCCTACCAGTAGGGTCTTCATTAACCTCCTTGCACTATGGTGCTTATAGCGTGCTTGTATATAAGGCTTGGTTCACCTTCTACTTCCAACAGTATGGTGTACTTATCATGGTCAAGTATCTTGCCCGTTATTCTGGTGCCTCTTGTAAGGAATATGGTTATATTGGCACCCTTTTTCTTTAGCTCCTCAATATACTCATCCTGTACGTTGGTGTTCTTCTCCATAAACATTCCTGCTACCTCCATTATAAATTATAAAAGCTTTTTTGATTAGTCAAGGTAGTTTGAGGCTGTTTCAAAGATTTCCACTCAAGCTTTGCTTTAAAATTATAGCATGCCTGAATTTCTAAGCCTTTCCATGGCCCAGATAAACCCAAAGGTGGGAGACATAGAAGGGAATTTAAAAAGGATAAAGGACTTTTGGGAGAAGGCTGACAGCCAAAGCCACATGGTCATCTTTCCAGAACTTTCCTTATGTGGTTATCCTCCAGAAGACCTTCTTTTGAGGCTTGATTTTATACAAAAGTGCCACAAGGCCCTTGAGGAGCTTTTGGACTTTTCCACAAAAAGGGAGTCCCTTGCGGTCATTGGCATGCCCTACTATGATGGAGACCTCTATAATGCCCTTGTGCTTTTGGGTGGTGGGAAGGTGCTTGGCATATACAAAAAGACCTTTTTACCAAACTACTCCGTCTTTGATGAAAAGAGATACTTTAGGGCTGGAGGAGAGCCATTTATCCTTGAAGTGGAAGGCCTAAGGCTGGGCTTTTCCATATGTGAGGATATTTGGCATCCTGACGGCTGGGAAAGGTTCTATGCCCTTTCGGGCTGTCAAGTGCTTATAAACATAAACGCTTCTCCCTATTATAAGGGCAAGCATGAGTTTAAGGAAAATTTTTTGAAGGCAAGGGCTGAGGACAATATTGCCTACGTGGTATATGTAAATATGGTGGGAGGGCAGGATGAGCTGGTCTTTGATGGTCGCAGTATGGTAATAGACCCAGAGGGAAGGATTTTGGCAAGGGCAAAGGCCTTTGAGGAGGACCTACTCACTGTAAGCCTTGATATAAACATGGTAAGGAGGAAAAGGCTTTTTGACCTAAGGCTAAGGGAGAGAAAGGTAGAAGAAAAGAACAGGCTTGAAATCTATTACCTTCCAAAAAGGGAGAAGATGCCACCAAGGGTGGAAGAAGGCCCAAAAGAAGAGGAGGAGCTTTATAAGGCTATCACATTGGCCATAAGGGACTATGTGGAGAAGAATGGCTTTGAAAGGGTGGCTTTGGGCTTGTCTGGCGGTATAGACTCTTCTTTGGTGGCATGCCTTGCGGTAGACAGTCTTGGAAGGGAAAGGGTAGTGGGCGTTTTTATGCCTTCCGAGTTTACCTCAAAGGAGAGCAGGGAAGATGTTTATAGCTTGGTAGAAAGCCTTGGCATAGAGCTTCTGGAGTATCCTATAGAAAGCCTCTACAAGGCTTACCTTCAGGCCTTTGATTCAAAAGATCTTACCGTTGCTGAGGAAAACCTTCAGGCACGCATAAGGGCAAACATACTCTTTTACCTTTCCAACCGTTATGGATGGCTTGTGCTTTCTACTTCCAACAAGAGCGAGATAGCGGTGGGCTATGGAACCATATATGGAGATATGGCCGGGGGCTTTGCTCCAATAAAGGACCTCTATAAGACCATGGTCTACAGGCTTGCCCAGTATAGAAATTCCATAAGGCCAGACATTCCTCAAAGGGTTCTTACCAAGCCACCCAGCGCAGAGCTAAGGCCTAACCAAACAGACCAAGACACCCTTCCATCTTATGAGGTCCTTGACAGAATACTCATGCTTTACATAGAGGAAGGCCTAGATCTAAAGGCTATAGTGTGCCAAGGCTTTGAAGAGGAAATGGTCAGAAGGGTCTTGACCATGCTAAAAAGGGCAGAATACAAAAGAAAACAGGCACCCGTGGGTCCAAAGCTTACAAAAAGGGCCTTTGGAAAGGATTGGAGGGTGCCGATAACCAATGGTTTTTAACTGTATTAAACTATAATCATGCACCTTATGAACACATACAAAAGGCTTCCCGTTAGGTTTGTAAGAGGAGAAGGTGTTTATCTTTATGATGATAAGGGGAAAAGATACCTTGATATGCTTGCGGGCATTGCGGTAAACGCCTTGGGCTACAAAGATCCAGAGCTAACACAAGCTATATGCAATCAAGCAAAAGAGCTTTTGCACATCTCCAACCTCTTTGAAAACCCGTGGCAAGAGGAGCTGGCAAAGGAACTTGTGGAGGAGTTTTGGACCTCTGGGAAGGTCTTTTTTTGCAACAGCGGAACGGAAGCAAACGAAGGCGCCATAAAGCTTGTAAGAAAATATTTTTATGAAAAGGGAGAGAAAAGGTATAGGATAATCACCTTTTATAACTCCTTTCATGGGAGGACCTTTGGGTCCATGTCGGCCACAGCCCAAGAGAAGATACAAAAGGGCTTTGAGCCACTTTTGGACGGCTTTGACTATGTAGAGCTAAACAACTTTGACTCTGTGTTAAAAGCCTTAAAAAAGGATACGGCTGGCATAATGCTTGAGGTCATTCAAGGTGAGGGTGGCATAAGGGAGGCGGACTTTGAGTTTATGCAAAGGATTCAAGAGCTTTGCAAAAGGGAAGGCTTGCTTTTGATAGTGGATGAGGTGCAAACGGGCATAGGAAGAACTGGAAAGTTCTACGCCTACCAGCATTACAACGTAGAGCCAGACATTATAACCCTTGCCAAAGGCCTTGGTGGCGGTGTGCCTATAGGTGCCATTTTGGCAAGGGATGAGGTGGCAGATGCCTTTGGGCCGGGTTCTCACGGCTCCACCTTTGGGGGAAATCCTCTTGCCTGCGCAAGCGCCAAGGTGGTGGTAAGGAGGGTAAAAAAACTCTTGGATCAAATAGAAAGAGTAGGAAGCTACTTTAAAAGGAGGCTTGAGGACCTAAAGGTTGGAAAGGTAAGGGGAAAGGGGCTTATGCTTGGCCTTGAGCTAGAAAGAGACTGTTCTCAAATAGTTCTAACAGCCCTTGAGAGGGGCCTTGTGATAAATTGCACTTCGGAAAGGATCTTGAGGTTTGTTCCACCTCTCATAATAGAAGAGAGGCATGTGGATGAGGCTGTGGAGATATTGAGGGAAGTTCTCACTCAAGCCTAAATCTTTTCTTATAAGCCTTCAAGGTGTTAAGAAGTAAGCCCGTCACCGTCATGGGTCCCACACCGCCGGGCACGGGTGTAATAGCATAGGCCTTCTCCTTTACTTCTTCAAAGTCCACATCCCCCACTATCCTGTCTCCTACCCTTGAGATGCCCACATCCACCACTACCGCACCCTCCTTTACCATGTGGGCCTTTATGAGGCCCGGCACGCCCGTGGCTGATATGAGTATGTCCGCCCTTTTGGTGTATTCTTTTATGTCCTTTGTATATATATGGCAAACGCTCACTGTGGCATCCCTCCAAAGCATAAGAAGGCTCAAGGGCCTGCCCACTATAAAGCCAGCACCCACAATCACCACATCCTTACCCTTTAGCTCTATCCCGTAGTGGCTAAGCAATAGGTCTATGCCTAGTGGTGTGCAAGGTATAAAGCCATCTTCCATGCGTGCCACAAGCCTACCCATGTTTTCTGGATGAAATCCGTCCACATCCTTTTTGGGGCTTATGGCAAGGATTATTTCCTGCTGGTTTATGTGGGATGGTAAGGGTAGCTGGACAAGGATGCCGTCCACCTCTTCATCAGCATTAAGCTGGGCTATGAGTTCAAGGAGCTCTTGCGTGGTTGTGTTGTAGGGAAGGCGGTAAGAAAGGGATCTTATGCCTACCTTTTGACATGCCTTTTCTTTGTTTGATACATACACTTGGCTTGCTGGGTCCTCACCAATCAAAAGAACTGCAAGGGTTGGAGGCCTAAAACCCTTTGAAAGATAATCATTCACCTCTTGGGCTATTTCTCCCCTTATCTTTTCCGAAAGCGCCTTTCCGTCAAGTATAATGCCTACTGCCTTTTCCATTTTGTCCCCGCCGGTGTATCTTCAAGGATTATACCAAGCTCTTTCAACCTATCCCTTATGTGGTCCGCAATGGCAAAAACCTTTTCCTTCCTTGCCATGCTTCTAACCTCTATAAGCAAATCTATAAGCCTTGTATCAAACACCTCTCCAGCAGATAGCTCCCTTTGGACCACTTTTTTAACCTCACACTGAGGTCTGTAATCTTCTAATAGGCCAAAAACTCCCCTCAAATTCCTTATAAGGGAATCCACCGCAAACTCGTAAGCCTGAAGCTCTTGGTGGGATATTTTACCTTCTGAGAAGGCCTTATTTTTTATCTTATTTAGTTCGCTCACCAAGTTATAAATAACAGCCAAGGCTTGGGGAGTGTTAAAGTCTTCGCCAAGGGCTTGGAAGAAGGCCTCTTCTGTTTCCTTTACCTTTTCAAAGAGTGGGTCGGTTCCCTTTTCTTCATAGCTTGGTAGTTTTTTCAAAAGCTCAAGGTCTTCCAAGGCGTTCAAAAGCCTCTCATAGGCCCTTTTTGTCTCTTCCATTTTTTCCCAAGAGAAGTCTAAGGGACTTCTGTAGTGTGTAAATAGAACCAAAAGCCTGAGAATATCCGGATGGTACTTAGAATAAACCTCTTTGAGGGTTATGTAATTGCCAAGGGACTTGGACATCTTTTGGCCGCCAACGGTGACAAGGCCGTTATGAACCCAATAGCGGGCAAAGGGCTTGCCAGTTAGGGCCTCCGCCTGCGCTATCTCATTCTCATGATGTGGAAATACAAGATCAAGACCTCCGGCGTGAATATCTATTGTCTGTCCCAGATGTTTAAAGATCATGGCGACGCACTCAGTGTGCCAACCAGGCCTTCCTGGCCCCCATGGAGAATCCCAAGCAGGCTCTCCAGCCTTGGCAGACTTCCAAAGGGCAAAGTCCAAAGGATTTCTCTTCTTTTCCGAAGGCTCCACCCTTGCACCAGCTTCAAGCTCCTCTATGTTCCTCTTTGAAAGCTTTCCGTACTCGGGAAAGGCAGACACGGAAAAATAGACATCCCCACCCGATTCGTAGGCATAGCCCTTATCTATCAAAGCCTTTATAACTTCTACAATTTCCTTTATATGCTCCGTTACCCTCGGCTCCACATCCGCAGGCCTTACCCTTATATTTTCCATATCAATGTAGTAGCTGGCTATATACCTGTTGGCTATGGTCATAAAGTCAGCGCATTCTTCCTTTGCCTTGTTTATTATCTTGTCATCCACATCCGTAAAGTTTCTAACAAACTTGACCCTATAACCCATATGCTCAAGGAACCTTCTAAAGACATCAAAGACTATAAGGCTTCTACCATGGCCCACATGGGAATCATCATAAACGGTTACACCGCAAGTGTATATAAGCACGTTGGGCGGATTGATTGGAACAAACTCCTCTACCTTGCCCGTTAAGGTGTTGTATATGCGGAGGCTCATAGTGGTATATTTTAATTCATTGTTAGCTCCTAATGGTAAAATAGCATTAATGGGCTTTTGGGATAGATTTAGAAAAAAAGAAGAGAAGGAGGTTCTTTGGACCAAGTGCGAAAGCTGTAAGTCCCTCTTATATATTCCGGAGTTAAAAAAGAACCTAAACGTTTGCCCCAAGTGTCAGCATCACTTTAACATGCCCGCAAAGGATAGACTTGAATATCTCCTACAAGACTATCAAATTCTTTTTGATGAGATAAGGCCTACAGACCCGCTTAACTTTAAGGATACAAAAGGCTACAGAGAAAGGCTAAAACAAGCACAAGAAAGTACAGGGCTTTCTGAGGCTATGCTGGTGGCAGAGGGACTTTTAAAGGATGAAAGGATTGTGCTATCTGTTATGGACTTTGGCTTTATAGGTGGTAGCATGGGTTCGGTGGTGGGTGAGAGGTTTTATAGGGCCTGTATGCATGCAAAGGAAAAAGAGCTACCTTTGGTGGCTGTAATAACCTCAGGCGGTGCCCGCATGCAAGAGGGCATACTATCCCTAATGCAGATGGCAAAGACCTCCATAGGTGTGGGCTACTTAAAGGAAAGGGGTCTGCCTTACATAACCGTGCTTACAGACCCTACTACGGGCGGTGTATCTGCCAGCTTTGCCTTTCTTGGAGACATAATAATAGCCGAGCCAAAGGCTCTTATAGGCTTTGCAGGGCCAAGGGTTATAGAGCAGACCATTAAACAGCAGCTTCCAGAGGGCTTTCAAACATCGGAGTTTTTGCTTGAGAAGGGTATGGTGGATATGGTGGTGCACCGTAAGGACCTAAAGGATACCCTTTATAACCTTATAAAGATGGCTACATATTGGAGAAGGCATGTGGCGCTTTGAAGAAGAACACCCCTTTGCACTTGCCTATAGGCTTGTGGAGGAGGGGAAGCTTGACCCTTGGGATGTGGATATATGCGCCCTTGCAAAGGCTTACATGGAAGAGATAAAAAGGCATGAATTACTTGACCTGAGGGTGCCCGCAAGGGCACTTTTGACGGCCTCCTTTCTTTTAAAAAAGCAGGCAGAAGTCCTCTTTCCAGAGCCAAAGCAAAAAAGAGAAAGGAAAAGGATAACCCTTGAGGAAATAGTAGAACAGTTTGAAAACCAACAGGAAGAGATAATAGAGGATTTAACAGACAAGCTCGAAAAGGCAAGAAAAGTTATAAGAAAGGTGAAAGTATCTGTAAAAAGGAAAAGGGAAAGAAGATTCCCCATACACATATCAAAGTTTGAAGATGCGCTTCAAGAGCTAAAGGATATATTCAAAGAAAGCGGAAAGGTTCTTTTCTTCTACCATCTTGTAATGGGTAAAAACTTGGTACCATACCTTATGGCACTTATGGTTTTGTACCAAGAAGGGCTTGTGGATATAGAACAGGAAAGACCTTACGAAGATTTAAGGATTATAATTAAGGATAATGCTAAAACTCAAGTTTAACCAAGAAGGCCTTATTCCTGTAATAACACAGGATTATAAGACAGGCGAGATAAGAATGTTTGCCTGGGCCAACGAGGAAGCCATAAGAAGAACCATAGAAACAGGTTATGCTCACTACTACTCAAGGTCAAGAGGATCCATATGGAAGAAAGGCGAAAGCTCTGGAGAGCTACAAAGGATAGTGGAAATAAGGGTAGATTGCGATGAGGATGTTTTGCTCTATATAGTATTGCAGGAGAAAAATAAAGCTTGCCATACAGGAGAAAGAAACTGCTTTTTTAGGGACCTTGAAGGTAAAAAAGTAAGCAATGTACTTCCATTCGAAACACTTCAAAGAGTTCAAGAAATAATAGATCAAAGGCTTGAGGAAAGGCCGGAAGGTTCCTATACGGTAAAGCTTTTTAAAGAGGGTGAAGATAGAATACTTCAAAAGTTTGGTGAAGAGGCCATTGAGACCCTCATAGCACTAAAAAGGGGTGTGCCAGAAGAGATAAAGGGGGAAGCATCCGACATGCTTTATCACCTTCTTCTTATGCTCAGCGTAAGGGGCATTGGAATTGAGGAAGTTCTTAGAGAGCTTGCAAGCAGGATAAAGTAGGTTTAAGATTTTCCTATGAAGCTTTTGATCATATTACTTTCTTTGATAGCCTTTTCTAATGCTAAGATTTTTATCTCTAAATGGCAAGAGGCAGTAACTCCACTTATGGTGGACCATATAAAAAGAAGTTTGCAGAAGGCTGAAAAAGAGGGTGGAAGCCTTTTTATCCTTGAACTAAATACACCTGGCGGTCTTGAAAGCTCCATGAGAGAGGTTATACAAGAGTTTCAAAGGACATCCCTTCCTGTAGTGGTCTTTGTATATCCACCGGGTGGTCGTGCTGCCTCGGCGGGTGCCATAATAACCATCTCGGCAGACGTTGCTGCAATGGCTCCTGGTACAAACATAGGTGCAGCCACGCCAGTGCAAATGGGTGGTGAAAAGATGGATGAGGCTATGAAGCAAAAGGTTATGCAAGATATGCTAGCTTTTGTGCGTAGTATTGCTAAGGAGAAGGGAAGAAACCCTCAAACTGTGGAAAAGATGGTAACTAAAGCCATATCTCTTACGCCAGAAGAAGCACTAAAGGAAAAGGTTATAGATATTATAGCGACGGATAGGAAAGACCTTTTGGAAAAGTTGGATGGGAAAGTAATAAAAAAGCACGGTAGGGAAGTGGTTATTAAAACTAAGGGCCTTCAGGTGGTAGAAATAGGTAAGAGCTTAAGGGAAGAATTTCTTAGCATAATAACAAACCCTACAATTGCCTACATGCTTCTTCTTATAGGTTTTTATGGCATTTTCTTTGAACTTTACAATCCAGGAACCATAATACCTGGCACGGTAGGTGTTATATGCTTTCTTCTAGGGCTTTATGGCCTTGGGGTTATAGGTATCAACTGGCTTGGCTTACTCCTTATCCTTGCTGGAATTCTTCTCCTTATACTGGAGCTTATAACTCCCACCTTTGGTGGGCTTGCGGTTGCAGGTGCTATAGCCCTTGCTCTTGGCTCTTTAATTCTTATAAACCCAGAATCGCCCTATGGAGATATTCCAATAAGCGTTATAGCCACCATGGTCATCCTTACAGTAGGTTTTTTCCTTTTTGCGGGAAGACTCGGATTAAAAGCACAGAAACGTAAAAAGATGCTTGGAACAGAAGAGCTTATTGGAGAACAAGGGGAAGTTTATGCAGATTTTGTGAATGGAAAAGGGAAGGTCTTTATACACGGTGAGATATGGAATGCCATAAGCGATGAGCCTTTGAAAAAAGGAGAGCAAGTGGTGGTTGAAGAAGTAAAAGGCATGATTTTAAAGGTTAAGAAGGCTTAAACGGAGAGGGCGGGATTCGAACCCGCGGTACGGGGTTTGCCCGTACACAGCATTTCCAGTGCTGCACCTTCGGCCACTCGGTCACCTCTCCTGCAGACCTAGAAATAATATTATATACCTTTTCAAAGCCTTAAGGATAATCTTTTTCCTAAGTCCTTTGTATACACCAATTTAGTACATATTCTGGACTAATAAAATATTAGTTTGACATGCTCAAATTTTTCTAAATACCTCTTGACAAAATAATGGGATGTTAATATAATATCTATCGTAAAATCCCCTAAAGGAGGTGGAACATGGCAAAGCTGAGACCACTATACGATAAGATTGTGGTCAAAAGGTTTGAGGAACAGGAACAAAGAACAGCCTCTGGCATAATCATACCAGACACAGCAAAGGAAAAGCCTCAAATAGGTGAAGTTATAGCAGTTGGAGAGGGCAAGCTTTTGCAAAACGGTCAACAAGTTCCACCTAAGGTAAAGCCCGGTGATAAGGTGGTGTTTAACAAGTATGCGGGCACCGAGGTGGAGCTTGATGGAGAAAAATTCCTTATCATGTCTGAGGATGAAGTGCTTGCAATAATTGAGTAAAAAACTTTAAAAGGAGGTGGCAAGATGGCAGCAAAAAAGGTTATTTATGGAGAAGATGCAAGAGCAAGGCTTAAAGCAGGTGTAGACAAGCTTGCTAATGCTGTTAAAGTTACCCTTGGGCCAAGGGGTAGAGAGGTTATCATTGAGAAAAAATGGGGTACACCCCTGGTAACCAAAGACGGTGTAACCGTTGCAAAAGAAATAGAACTCAAAGACCCATATGAAAATATGGGTGCCCAATTGGTTAAAGAGGTTGCCTCTAAAACAGCAGACGTAGCCGGTGATGGAACTACCACTGCCACAGTGCTTGCCCAAGCCATCTTTACAGAGGGTCTAAAAGCCATAGCTTCTGGTGCAAACCCAATGGACATAAAGAGGGGTATAGACAAGGCTGTGGAAAGGGTTGTGGAAGAGATAAAGAAGCAGTCCATACAAGTTAGCGGAAGGAAGGAGATTGAACAAGTTGCTACCATTTCTGCCAACAATGATCCAGAAATAGGAAAGATCATAGCGGATGCTATGGAAGCCGTAGGAAAGGATGGCGTTATAACCGTTGAAGAGTCCAAATCTGCCCAGACTACCCTTGAAACAGTCCAAGGTATGCAGTTTGACAGGGGTTATCTATCTCCTTACTTTGTGACAAATCCCGATAAGATGGAAGCTGTATTGGAAGATCCATACATACTCATATATGAAAAGAAAATCTCAAACGTAAAGGACCTATTGCCTGTGCTTGAGCAAGTGGTAAGAGCTGGAAGACCCATACTTATAATAGCTGAGGATGTGGAGGCGGAAGCTCTTGCAACCCTTGTGGTAAACCATATTAAGGGTGTTATAAGGGCTTGTGCAGTCAAGGCTCCTGGTTTTGGTCAAAGGAGAAAGGACTATCTCCAAGACATAGCCATACTCACCGGCGGAACCGCCATAACCGAAGAACTTGGTATAAAGCTTGAAAGCGTTACACTTGATATGCTTGGTAGGGCTGATAAGGTTATAGTGGACAAGGATAACACCACCATAGTGGGCGGTAAGGGTTCAAAAGAAAACATAAACGCCAGGATAGAGCAAATCAAAAAGCAAATTGTGGAAACCACCTCCGACTATGACAGAGAAAAGCTACAAGAAAGGCTTGCCAAACTTTCCGGTGGAGTTGCTATCATAAGGGTTGGTGCAGCTACAGAAGCTGAGCTGAAGGAAAAGAAGGCAAGGGTAGAAGACGCTGTGCACGCTACCAAAGCTGCAGTAGAAGAGGGTATAGTACCAGGTGGTGGCGTGGCCCTAGTAAGGGCATCAGAAGCTCTCGAAGATCTAAAGGTAGACAACCCAGATCAGCAAATAGGTGTGGATATAGTAAAGAAAGCTTGCAGAACACCTCTAAGGCAAATAGCCACAAATGCAGGCTTTGAAGGATACGTAATACTTGAAAAGGTCATACAGCTTGGAAAGGAAAAGGGTAAGAACTGGGGCTTTGATGCTGGTGCAGGAGAGTACAAGGATATGGTTGAAGCTGGAATTATTGACCCAACCAAGGTTGTAAGAACAGCCATACAAAACGCCGCCTCTGTGGCAGGAACCATGCTAACAGCTGAAGCCTTGGTTGCAGAAATACCAGAGGAGAAAAAGGAAAAGGCTCCAGCTCCAGATATGCCAGAGCTTGACTAAGAACTACGGGCCCTTATGGGCCCTTATTGACAATTTTTTTTAAAAGATTAAAATATAAGTAAGGATTTACTATGAAAGAGTTGGTTTTATTTTTACACATTGTTTTTGCTACCCTTTGGGTAGGTGGCATGATATTTTTAGTCTTTGTGGTATCACCCTTCGTAAGAAAGCTACCCATAAGGGATCAGGTCTTTCAAGAGGTAGGAAGGCGCTTTAGCTTTTATGGTACATTTGCTTCTTTACTTATTCTTTTTATCACAGGCCTTATAAACATACATTATATAGTTGGCATTTCAAGCCTTTTTGACCTTTCAAACATCTACACAAAAACTTTGCTTCAAAAGATAGGTTTATTTTTACTCGTGGTAGTAGTTTCCCTCATTCATGACCTTTACTTTGGACCAAGGGCTATATCTTCAAGCTTTCACAGGCTTATGGCCAAGTTTTTAGGTTTTATAAACCTTTTCCTAAGCCTTTTGATAGTTTACCTTGCAGTTAAATTAAGATTTGGAGGTTAAATATGGCACAGCTGTTGAAATCAGAGCCAAACTTTTCAGATTTTATGCCCGTGAAAAAGGCACTTTATTCAAGAGCGGATTTAAAATGTATAGCCTTCCATCTAAAAGCAGGGCAGAAGATTCCTCTTCATACATCACCCCATAGGGTTATAACACTTGTGCTTGAAGGCGAAGGAGACTTTTTTGTGGGTAGCGAAGAAAGAATGGAAAGGCTAAGAAAGGGAGAGGCACTCCTCTATGAGCCTTCGGAGCCACATGGTTTTGTTGCCCTGCAAGATATGACTGTAATAGCCTTTGTTGTGTGATGTTTTACGTATCTAAGGTAAGCATACCCTTTTTCTTCCTTGCGGTTTTTGACATCCTTTATTCTATATTTCTCAGAACCTTTACCACGGATGTTAAAACCCTATGGATAGTAGCAGTTTTCGGCTTTGTGGCACATACCATAATGGGGGCCATGTACCAGATAGTGCCCAACTCACAAAACAGGCCATTGAAAGTCCCTTGGCTTTCTTATGTGGTATTTGCCTTGAGTCTTACCTCTTCTATAGCCTTTTACAGCTTCAACCATCTCATAGGTAGCCTTATTCACCTTGTCTCCTGTTTTCTTTTCTTTTTCCATGTGCTACTTTCTATAAGGAACTTCCAGCCCATAACTGTAAAGTTTTTAACTGTAGGTAGCCTTTACTTCCTTTTATCTGGCATCTTTCTTGTCCTTTCAGAGTTTGCTTATGTACCCTTCGCTTTAGCTATCCATACATTAACAGTCGGTTTTATGCTAAATGTGGTAATAGGTGTGGAGCTTGCTTGGATACCAATGATTTACATGGAGCCTCTTAATCTAACATTGAGCAAAAGACTTTTCTATATGGGCCTTCTCTCCACACCACCTTTTCTTATAAGCTTTTACCTTTATTCCTATAAACTCATAGCCCTTATGAGCTTCTTTGTTTTAGTTTTTGTAGGATACTACCTTTACCTGATCTACTCCATCTTTGCAAAAAGGCGCACGCCAAAGGAGATTCCTTACGTTATAAAATACTTTTTGCTTGCCCTCTTTATACTTCCCATCGGCATGCTAATAGGCTCTTTTATGGCTGGTAAAGAGCTGGTTTCTCATATGGTCCTTTTACATTTCGACTTGCATATCTATGGTTTTACAGCTATTACCATAATGGGTGGTATGTCACACCTCTATCCAAGAATCGTTTACAACGTGAGATTTTCCAACAAAGAAGGTGTTTATATTTCAGACCTTGTGGATGAAAAGGCTATAAGGAGAATCTTGCCCCTTACCGTGGTCGCTCTGGCTTGGATGGTCTTTGCAGAGGCCCAAGGCCAACCCCTATCTAATTTGGCAGCAGTACCTTACCTCGCCTTATGGCTCTACTTTACATATTCTGTTCTTATAAGAGGACTTGTATTTAGGATTTGACTATCTTCTTAAGGTTTTCTACCATCTCTTGTGTAGTGCTACCAAGATAAATAAAGCCGTTTTTCATGATACAGTCCTTTTTGTTGCACAAACTTCCCAGTGATACAAGTTCACCCATCTTCTTTACAACCTTGGTGGAGGGTATATAGATAGCGCTTCCATCAGTATAAAAATCTTGGCTTCTGAGATCAAGCTCTATGCTGTTAGCCTTTAGTATAAGGCTACCATAAGCTCTTCCCACATAAACATCCACGTCTTCATACTTGGAAAGGCCTTCGTATATAGACCTTATTGGGTTTTCAGCTGGCTCAAACTTAACATAATCTTTAACCGTATAGCACTCATTGAATAAGGCGTAAGGGCATACCTTTGCACAATACTGATGATCCAGGCTTTTAAACAAAAAGCCTATGGCATAGCCCTTTGATGGAAGGATGTTCTCCTTGCCGAGCTCGTCCAAAAAACCAGAATGTATCATGGCTTCTCTTACAGGAGCTTTCACATTTACAAAAACAAGGTTTATACCTAGATTTTTTAAATCTTCACAAAAGTCGTACAGTACCTCTAGAGCCGTTCCATCCACATAGTTTATAGACTCTCCATCTATTACAAGGTATTTTAAAGCAGGCTTGTCTTTTATTATATTTTTTATCTCTTCCAATATGTTTTCTACATTGGCATAGTATAAAGAGGCTTCAGGCCTTAACATTTCAATTTGTGGACATATAGGTAAGTTGTTTGCTTCTGCATTTACAAAAGTACCACTAATAGGATCCCTGGACATTCTCACTATTCTAGGATGAAGGCTTCTCCAAAGGAATAGAGACAAAGATAAGAAAACACCTATTAGTATGGCATAGTCTGGCTTCATTATGAAAGAGAGGGCAAAGGTAGTTATGGCGGATATGCCATCATACCTGTTAGTTTTCCACAGGTGAATAAAATAATGTGGTCTTATAAGGCTTAAAACTGCTGTTATCACTATGGCGGAAAGGACAGGCCTTGGAAGGTAGTAAAGGAGTGGCCCAGCAAGCAAAAGGGTTGCTATCACAAAGCAGGCGCTTATTATGTTGGACATGCCCGTCTTTGCACCAGCTTGGAAGTTGACCGCAGAACGTGAAAAGGAACCGCTTACTGGGAAGCTTTTAAAGAAGGAACCTACCAAATTAGCAAGACCTTGCCCTATTAACTCTTGGTTTACATCCAGCTTTTGCTTTGTTTGGTTAGCTATAAACTTGGCTATAGCGTAAGCTTCCATAAAACCCACAAGTGCTATGATAAAAGCCTTGCCAAGAAGTCTATCCAAAAGGTCAAGATCTATGTAGGGTATGGAGGGGTAAGGAAGCCCTTGTGGAATGTTTCCCACAACCCTTATACCATAGCTTTCAAAGGATAGAAAATAGGAAAGAGCTGTAAAGATAATAACTGCCACAAGGGCAGATGGAATATTTCTATTTATCCTTCTTAGGCCAATTATTATACCTATGGAGGCCAAGCCTAACACAAGGGTGTAAAGGTTGGTTTTGGGAACGTTTATAGCTATTTCATAAAGGTTTTGGAAGATAAGCTCCCTTTGCTCCACCTTTATACCCAACAGGGCTGGTATCTGCGTGATTATGATGATTATGGCTGCGGCGTTAGTAAAACCCATAATAACAGCATGTGACACAAAACTAACAAGAAAGCCAAGTCTAAAAACACCTATGGCTATTTGAATAATTCCGACCAAGAACGCCATAAGTATGGCAAGTTCAATAAACTTTTCTTCTCCTGGCTTCGCATAACTTGTAAGCGATGTAAAAGTAAGAAAAGACACTATAGCCACAGGTCCAGTGGCAAGTTGTGGAGAACTACCAAAAAGGGTAGCTATTATTACAGGGATTGAAGCTGCATACAAACCATATACAGGTGGAAGACCAGCAATAAGAGCATAGGCCATAGATTGAGGCACAAGAACTACAGCAACTGTTAGCCCTGCCACAAGGTCCTGAGTAAAAACCTTTCTGTTATAAACTCTTAACCATAACAGGAAAGGTAAAAATCTATCCATCCCCTTCAGGGAATTTTAACACAATTTATCTTAAGCAAAGGCTTGACAATATTTCGTCTATATAGTACATTAAACTGACAATGAATAGAATAAAAGAATACAGGCAAAAACTTGGCCTATCTCAAGAAGAGCTTTCAAAAATAACTGGCATACCAAGGACCACCATAAGTTCTATAGAATCTGGTAATGTTATGCCTTCTGTAGATTACGCCATTAGGCTGGCAAGGGCCTTTGGGTGTAGCGTGGAGGAATTATTTTTACATGAAGAATACAGTGTTTTCCCAGGCTTTAAAGAAGGCCTTTTTATATGCTATTTGGTAGGTCCTAAAAGAATTATAGCTCCAGTGGATATGGAATATGTGGATGTGGATGGCTTTTATAAGAATGGAAAAACCAGCTGGTTCAAAAGGCTAAACATCCCTACCTTTGTCTTTGCTGGATGTGATAACTCTTTAAAGCTTTTGACTGGAACCCTTCTCCAAGAGGGTATAAGACTTCTTACAATAAACGCCTCAAGCCTAAAGGCCCTTGAGCTTTTGAAGGAAGGCTATGTACATATGGCTGGTTTGCATATGGGAAGCTTTGAGGAGAACTACAGGCTTGTAAAAGATTATCTTGGAAAGGGCTATAAGGTTATAAAAGTCTTCTCCTGGGAGGAGGGCATTCTGACAAGGGGAAGGCCAAGCCTTAAAGGGCTAAAAAATAGGCTTTGGCTTGCAAGGGAGGAAGGAAGCGGTGCAAGGAAGGTCTTTGAGGAGATAAGAGAAGATATTGGTATAAAAAAATATAAGGTGGTCAATGCGGACCATGAGAAGGTGGCCTTTGCCATAAGGGAGGGCTTGGCGGAAGCGGGTGTGGGTACAAAGGTCTATGCCTACAGTTATGGGTTGGAGTTCTTTACTATAAAAACAGAAGACTATTGCCTTTGCTACAGGGAGGATTTAGAAGAGGATAAAAGCTTTCTTAGGCTTTTGAGCCTTTTGAGGTCAAAAACTTACAAAAGCCTTATTTCCCAAATACCCGGCTATAAGCCAGAAGTTAGCGTGGAGGAAGCCATAACATGAGGTTGATTATACTTTTTCTCCTTCTTTCCTTTAGCCTTGTCAAGGCAGAAGTCATAAGGGTTTTTGCCGCCGCTGACCTTCAGTTTGCCCTAAGAGAGCTGGCGGACATTTACATGAAAAAATATCCAGAAGACAAGATAGAGCTTATCTTTGGCTCTTCTGGTAAGGGCTTTGCCCAGATAAAGGCTGGAGCGCCCTACCACATATTCTTCTCCGCAGACATGAAGTATGCGGAAGAGCTATACAAAGAAGGCTATGCCATTACAAAGCCAAAGCCTTACGCCATAGGGAGGATAGTACTTTGGACAAGAAAGGATTCGGGCCTTGACCCTTCCAAGTTCCCAGAAGTTCTCCTTGACCCAAGGGTAAAAAGGATAGCCATAGCCAACTGGGATCATGCACCCTACGGGAAGGCTTCAAAGGAGGCCCTTGAGGCCTATGGTGTTTTTCAAAAGGTTAAGGATAAACTTGTAATAGGAGAAAACATAGCCCAGACCGCCAGCTATATTAGGTCCGGTGCGGCAGACCTTGGCTTTATAGCCCTTTCCTTGGCAAAGGCTCCAGAGCTTGAAATGGTAGGAAGATACTGGCTGGTGCCAGAAGACAAGCATAAAAGGATACTTCAAGGCTATGTGATAACAAAGGAGGGTCAAAAGTTTGTAAGTGCACGAAGGTTTTATGAGTTTGTAGCCTCTAAAGAGGCGAGGAAGGTCTTTACAAAGTATGGCTTTTTGCTTCCGGGAGAGAGATGATGGACTTTGGGCCCTTTTGGCTTACGGTAAAGCTCTCCCTTATCACTTCCTTTATCCTTCTTATCGTAGGCATCCCTCTTGCCTACTATATGGCCTACTCTAAAAGCCCCCTTGCCCTTATTATGGAGGTTATTACCACCCTGCCCCTTGTTTTGCCACCCACCGTGCTTGGCTTTTACCTTTTAATCCTTTTTTCAAAAAATGGCCTCTTGGGCGCCCTTTGGGAAAGGCTTTTGGGCTACCAGCTTGTCTTTACCTTTGAAGGCCTCGTTATAGCCTCCGTTATATACAGCCTTCCCATGATGACCCATCCTTTGATCTCTGGCTACAGGAGCGTTCCAAAAAGTCTAATAGAGGCAAGCTGGACCTTAGGAAAATCCAAGCTTGAAACCCTTTTTAGAGTTATCCTGCCCAACATGAAGGCTTCCATACTTGTGGGCTTTGTGCTTTCCTTTGCCCACACCTTGGGAGAGTTTGGCGTGGTGCTTATGGTAGGTGGAAACATAGAGGGCAAAACGAGGGTGGCCTCCATAGTCATATACAATGCGGTAGAATCCATAGACTACGTCACAGCCCACCTATATTCTCTTTTACTTCTTTCCTTGTCCTTCCTTAGCCTATTGGCCCTTTACATGATAAACAGGAGGTGGGTCCTTTGATAATCATAAAGGTCAAAAAGAGGCTTCACGGAGCTGAAGGAGACTTTTGGCTTGACGTGGATATTGAGCTAAGGAATGGTGAGTTTTTGGTGCTTTGGGGGCCATCTGGCAGTGGAAAAACCACAATTTTGAGATGTATAGCTGGTTTGGAAAGGCCACAGGAGGGATACATTAAAGTAAATGGGGAGGTTTGGTTCGATTCAAAGAGGGGTATAAACCTTCCACCACAGAAGAGGCATGTGGGCTTTGTATTTCAAGATTATGCCCTATTTCCAAACATGAGCCTTTTGGAAAATGTGATGTATGGGATGAAAATAGAAGATAAAGAAAAGGCTCTTGAGCTTTTGAGAAAGGTAAGGCTTGAGGGCCTAAAGGACAAAAGGCCCAATCAAATATCTGGAGGGCAAAGGCAAAGGGTGGCCCTTATAAGAGCCCTTGCAAGGGAGCCTAAGGTGCTTCTTTTGGATGAGCCTCTATCTGCCCTTGATGAGGAGCTAAGGGCAGAGCTTCAAGAGGAGCTAAAGAGTTTTCAAAGGAGCTATAACATCCCAACCCTTATGGTGACCCATCACAAGGAAGAGGCTCTAAGGCTTGCAGACAGGATAGTAAGGATAAAGGAAGGAAGGGTGATAGAGGTTATTAACCAAATCTTAACAAACTCCACTTAAAATACTATATTTAGGAGGAATAGTATGAAGCTTTTTCAAGAGCTGGAAGAAACAAAAGGCTTGGTTCTTAAGATGGCTGGGCTTGTAAAGGAAGCGGTGGATAAGGCTATAGAGTCTCTTAACAAACAAGATGTGGGGCTTGCGGAGGAGATAATCAAGGGTGATGACCAAATAGACCAGCTGGAGGTGGAGATAGAAAGAAGGTGTATAAGGATGATAGCCCTCTACCAACCAGAGGCTGTAGACCTTAGGCTAATAATGGGTATGTATAAGATAGTCTCGGACCTTGAGAGGATAGGGGATGAGGCGGAAAACATAGCAGAAAGGTCCATACTCCTTGCCCAAGAGCCACCCCTAAAGCCCTACGTGAATCTTACCCTTATGGCATCCAATGTAAAGAGCATGATAGAAGATGCGGTCCTTTCCTTTTTCCAAAGGGATGTGGAGCTTGCAAAGAAGGTTATAGAAAGGGACGATATGGTGGATGAGCTATACCACCAGGTTCAAAGAGAGCTTATAACCTACATGCTTGAGGACCCAAGGAACATAAAGAGGTCCATACACCTTTCCTTTGTGGCAAGGCACTTTGAAAGGATGGCGGATCATGCGGAGAACATAGCGGAGATGACCATTTACTGGTCCGAAGGCGAAGTGGTCAAGCACCAACACATTAAGGATAAGGAAATGCATTGAGGCTTTATGTAGCTTTTGCCCTATTCCTTTTAACCTTTCTTTTAATAAACATAGCCTTCCTTGACAACCTGCGAAAAATCTGGAATATAAGCTACCCACTTGTATTACTTGTGATAAACCTTGACCTTCTTGTTTTGTTTATTGTCTTTATGATATTCTTCAGAAAGTTTATAAAGGCTTACCTTGCGGGAAAAAGAGCACAGCTAAGAAAAAAACTTTCCACAAGCTTTATGCTTTATATCATTACACCTCTTATCTTCCTTAACTTGGCCACAGCCATAATCTTACTCCAATCTACAAAGTCCTTTGTAAGCGGACAGCTAAAGGAGGTAGCAAAAAAATCCGAAAACCTTAGCATCTTAATTCAAGAGGAGGAGTTAAAGAGAGCACAAGCCTATAGAGATATGTTTGTTTTGTTAAAAAATAGTGGCTTGGCGGAAAGCTTTAAAAAGCTAAAAGGTGTAAAAGATGTAATTGAGGACCCAAACTGTAAAGAAGCCATAGGAGAAGATAGCATAAGCATGTGTGTGGATGGCTACCGCCTTGTGCTGTCAAGGGAGTATAGGGCTGTGGGTCTAATAGAGGACATAAAGAGAATATCCACAGAGCTTAGAAATATGGTCAAAGCAAGGGACATTATAGGTGGTATTTATGTGTATTTTCTTGTGCTTGCTGGCTTTCTGTCCTTTTTGTCCGCCGTATGGTTTGGGAACCTTATAGCAAGGCATATTAGCCTACCCCTTGAAAAGCTAACTCAAAAGGCAAGGGAGATAGCCAAGGGCAACTTTGACATTAACGTGGAAGTTCCGCAGACTGGCGATGAAGTTCAAGAGCTTGGTATGAACTTTTTAACCATGAAGGAAGAACTTAAAAAACTCTATCAGAGGCTTAATAAGGAAAAAGAAATGCTTGTTCAGCTTTTTAATGCCCTGCCCGTGGGCATAGTTTTCCTTTCGAGGGATGGGGAAAGGTTCCAAAATAGGGCCTATGAGGAGCTTTCAAAGAAGGCAAGTGTAAGGGAAAGCACCATAGAGTTGGATATAGGCAGGGTGATAGTGTATGAGGATCTTGAGACCCTTATATTGGCAGAGAGGTTCAAAACATGGCAGATGGCCGTAAAGAGAATAGCCCATGAGATAAAAAACCCGCTCACACCCATAAGCTTAAACCTGGAAAGGCTCTTGAGGTCCTTGGAGAGGGGGCAGTGTGATATGGAAAGGGTTGCCCAGATGGCCAGCATTATACTTGAGGAGCTGGAAAGGATAAAGAGAACCATAGACCAGTTTAGAAGTCTTTCGGTGGAAGTAGAGCCAAACTTTAGGGAGCTTGAGCTTGGAGACCTTATAAGGCAGGTGGCAAGCATATATGAGGATATAAAAATAGAAGTGGAAGGAAGCTTAAAGGTTATTGGAGATGAAAGACTTTTGAGGGATATGTTTTTTAACCTTTTTAACAACAGTCTTGAATGGGGTGCAAGGAATGTGTGGGTTGAACTAAGGGAGGATAGCATGGTCTATAGGGATGATGGGCCGGGAATAGAGGAGGGCAAAGAGGAGGTAATCTTTTTGCCTTACCATTCGGAGAACCCAAAGGGCATGGGCTTGGGCCTTGCCGTAGTCAAGCACATAGCAGAGCTTCATGACTGGAGAATAAAGGCTATAGCCCAAAGAGGAGGCTTTTATCTGTTGGTTGAATTGAGACCAAGGTAGGGAAGGATTTGAAGGACCCTTATAAGATGGTTTTCCCATATAACCTCTAACTCTTCCATGACAGCCTTCTCTTGTTCTTCTGTAGGTAGACTTTTAAAACTTTCCGATTTTACACCCCTTTCGTGCAAAAGCAAAGGCACAAAAACCTTACCTATGGCATAGAAGGCAAAGGAGAGTTCTATGTCCGAAAGCTGTGGAAAGCCGTTAAAGGTTTTGTATGTCTTTATACCAGCCCAATTGGTCCAATATCTTACTTCTGGGTCTTCCACCCTTTTCTCATAGCCTCCCACATACATGGAAAGAAGGGCCTTTAAAAGCCTTTCTTCAAGGCCTTCATACCTGTCCTTTAGGTCCTCCGCCAACCTTTTTATCTCTTCCGAGCTTATTTTGTTATAGTCCTTGAGAAACTGGTCCTTCCAGTTTTCGTACCTAAGAAACTCTTTATGTGGGAGATTCAACCCGTCTCCTCCGATTTTTCATACTGAGGACAGTTAAGTGTGGCAGGATCCACTTCTGGTATTATTTCCTTTGTATCCGTATGGTAGCCACAAACAAAGCACTCTATGGAAACAGCATAACCCACATGGGCGTGCCCTATATCCCATCCACACAATGGGCATTCTCCCTCGCCAGCTTTTAGAAGTTCCATAAGCCTGTTACCGTTCTTTAAAGACCTTTGAATAGATTTAATACGGTCTATTGCCTTTTGTACTTCATCGCTGTTCCATTCTGAACCACACTCAAGGCATCTATATTCTGCATAGCTCCCTTCCTTTATAAGCCTTATAACCTTTGAGGATTCGCACCTGTCATCTATACATACCTCTCCTATAAGTTTTCTTCCAAGTTTATCCAGTATGTTTTTAAAGTCTTCTGGAGTCAATCTCATAGGCACATCATGAGCCTTATAACCACAACATTGGCATTCTGCCTCTACCCTTGGATAGGGCTCATCATACTCACAAACCATTAGAGCTATCCTTTTACAATAAGGGCATAGTTCAAGGTGTGTTATACAAACCATGTCTAACCTACTTTAAACCTAAAGCTTATTATACCCGTTTGAATAATATTATCCCTGATAGACTCAAACCTTATACCTTTTACAAAGTTAAGCATCTTTTGATCTACCTGAGGTGACCCACTCCTTTGCACTATTTGAGCTTTTGACACCACTCCAGAAGGTTCTACCCATATCCTTATCTTAAGCACACTCAAAGGCTCATCAGAAGCTACCTTTGGCAATGGTGGAATATAAACCGCAGGCCTTCCACTTCCAGAAAGACCTATACCACTTGAAGAAACAACAGCTACCATATCTCCAAGCTCTGAGACTTTAGTACCCTCTTCCTTTATATCCTTTTGTTTTCCCCTTATTCTCTGTTCTATATCTTTAAGCAAAGAAGGCTCTTCCTTTGGAACGCCTTTGGGTACTTGCACCTCACCCTCTTCCCTATTAACTTGCATAGGTGAGGTATTCATCTTTTCCCTTCCCCTTCTCACAGTTCCTTCACCTACCTTTGGCTTTTGAGCTATCGTTTGCCTTCCCGTTGCCAACTTTACCTCCTCTGCTTTGGGTATGTCTTCCACATAGACCTGCAATGGTGGTTTGGATGGTACATCAACCTTTATGAAAAGATATATGGAAAGAAGAGTGAATAAAATTAGATTTAGCACAAGAGACACAGCCAGATGTAATAGGTTCTCCATTCTATCTTCCATAATTTTGAATTATAGTCCATAACACGCTGGGTGAGAAATTAGACCTCAAGTTCACCCCTCCTGTAATAACTATATCCAATAGCATAAGCATATACATACACAAGCACACAAG